>MDSW01096152.1_pt1 | contig 12541 bp, 8 predicted proteins | sample 811171 | NCBI WGS metagenome assembly MDSW01 (sample SAMN05326641, study PRJNA326480) | marine metagenome | isolation source: seawater | place: Atlantic Ocean: North West | collected 2012
AGAAAATTGGCGTTTAGGTTGTCAGGTAAAAATAAAAAATGACATGGATATTAATATTCCTGAAGAAATTTTTGGAATAAAGAAATGGGAATGCGAAGTAGTTTCAAATTATAGTGTCGCATCCTTTATTAAGGAATTTGTTGTAAAACTGCCAGAAGGCGAGAAACTTGATTTTGAGGCGGGTGGTTATATACAAATTGATGTTCCAGAAATTGAAGTGGCCTACAATGAAATGGATATATCACCTCATCCGAAAGATGAAGCAGGTCAAGATAAGTTTAAAGGCGAGTGGGATAAATTTGCTTTATGGGACTTAAATATGAAAAATGATGAACCTGTTTTTCGTGCTTATTCAATGGCTAATCATCCTGCTGAAGGGAACATAGTGATGTTAAATATTCGTATTGCGACTCCTCCTTGGGATAGAACTAAAAATACTTGGATGAATGTAAATCCTGGAGTATGTTCCTCTTATGTGTATTCCTTGAAACCAGGAGATAAAGTTACTGTATCAGGTCCGTATGGAGAGTTCTTTATTAAGGAAACAGAAAATGAAATGGTTTATATTGGTGGTGGAGCTGGTATGGCTCCTATGCGGTCGCATTTGTTTCATTTATTTCATACGTTAAAAACTACAAGAAAGGTAACTTTCTTTTATGGCGGAAGATCAAAAAGAGAGTTATTTTATTTAGATGATTTTAGAGCTATTGAAAAAGAATTTCCAAATTTTAAATTTCATATTGCCCTATCTGAACCCCTACCTGAAGACAACTGGGTGGAAAAGAAAGGCCTTGATGACAAGGGAGATGGTTTTGTTGGCTTTATTCATGACACTGTAATTGACCACCATTTTAAAAATCATGAGGCCCCCGAAGATATAGAAGTTTATTTTTGTGGTCCTCCACTTATGAATCAAGCAGTTTTGAAAATGTGTGATGATTGGGGTATACCGGAAGAAAATGTAGACTTTGATGACTTTGGTGAATAAAATATTATATATCTCTATATTTTTAATTTTTTTTTCTTGTCAAGATGATGTTCAACAACATAGTTTGAATGGCTTTACTCAAGGTACAAGCTATATGATAAAATATAATCATCTAGATGATCTTATAAGTTATTATGAGATAGATAGTCTTTTAAAAAATATTGACTTATCAATGTCTTCCTACATTGACAACTCATTAATTAACTTAATTAATGCGGGTATGGTAGTAGATATAGATTCATTACTTGAAATAGTTTTACAACGATCTATTGAAATATGTCATGAAACTGATGGTATGTTTGATGTTACTATTGCACCATTAGTAGATTATTGGGGTTTTGGCCCTGATAAAATAAAAAAGAAGGCTTCTAGTGATGATTCTATTCCTTATTCTCTTAACATAGGTTGTGATAAAATAAAATTGCAAAATAATCAAATCATAAAATTCAACGAAGTTACTATTGATGTAAATGGAATCGCTCAAGGTTTTACAGTAGATTATATTGCTCAATATTTTCATAAAATGAATATAGATGATTTTATGATTGAGGTTGGCGGTGAAATTAGATGTTCAGGTGATAATATGGGGGGTGGTTGGAAAATTGGAATTGATAAGCCAACAGATCGAGAAAGAGGTTTTGCATTTATTTTAAACTTAAAAGATGTTTCACTTGCTACATCTGGCTCATATCGTAATTATTATTATTCTGATTCGATAAAAATAAGTCACACGATTAATCCAAAAACTTTATTGCCTGCTGATAATAAATTGTTGAGTGCTACAATTTTACATGATAATTGTATGAGTGCAGATGCTTATGCAACAGCTTGCATGTCATTTGGTTTGACTAGTGCACAAAACTTTTTGGAAAAAAATCAAATTTCAGGTTGTTTAATTTATGTTGAAAATAATGATACTTTAAATTACTTTTCATCAGGATTTTCTTCTTTTTTGCATTGATCTCCTGGATCGGCCCCACAGTAACTACATTTTTCACCTTCTTTATTTAGAAAAGGATTATTACTCGCACATGTTCCAGAAAATTGTCCATTTGGTTTAATGAGTATTTTAATTGCTATACCCATTAAACATATGCTAATTATTCCTATTGATATAATTATTGTAGTACTCATAAAATACAAACTTCTTCCTCTAAAGTAATATTAAATTTTTCATAAACACTGTGTTTAATATTTTTTGAGAGATTAGCAATTTCTTGGCCTGTTGCTTTATTGTGATTAATTAAAATCAATGCGTGTTTTTCGTATACTCCGCATGATTCTTCTTGGTAACCTTTCCAATTTAATTTTTCAATGAGCCATGCTGCTGGAATTTTTATTTTTTCCTTTTTAAAAAAAGGTATTTCAGGGTATTTTTTTTGTAGTTCAATCAATTGTTCTTGATTAATTATAGGGTTTTTAAAAAAGCTACCTGCATTTCCAATCTTTTTTGGATTTGGCAATTTGCTATTTCTTATTTCTATAATTATTTCGCGAATTTTTTGACTGTCTAGTTTTTTCAAACCTAACTGTTTGATTTTTTCTTTGAGTATATGGTAGTTTAAATTAATTTTTTTGGTTTTTTTTAATTTGATAAAAACTTTTGTAATTATAAATTTATTTTTTAGTTGTTTCTTAAATGCAGATTCTCTGTAGCTAAATAAACAATCTGACTTATTAAAAATTTGAGTCTCTGAATTAGTTAAGTTTATTGCCTCTAGTTTTATAAAAACATCTTTTAGTTCTACGCCATATGCGCCAATATTTTGGATTGGTGCTGCTCCAACAGAACCTGGTATTAATGATAAATTTTCAATTCCATAAAATTTATGTTGCGTACTCCATTTAACAAAATCGTCCCAGTTTTCTCCAGCTCCAACTTGAATCATAGCTGATTCTTTGTCTTCTTGAATAATTTTGATTCCTTTAATTTTATTGTGTATAACGAGGCCAGAAATATTTTTTGTAATTAAAATATTACTTCCTCCGCCTAAAATTAGTTTGGGTTTTTTATTAATTGTTTGATTTGATAATAAGTCTAATATGTCTTTTTTGTTTTTTACTATAGCAAATAAATTTGCTATAGCATCTATTTTAAAAGAATTATAATTTAGTAATGATTGAGAATTTATTATCTTCATAATACTAATATAATTGGTTTTCATTTAACTAAATACAATTGAAGAGAGTTATTATTTCAGTCACCAATGATTTAACCACTGATCAGCGTGTTGACAAGGTTGCTAATTCATTATTTAAAGCTGGGTTTACAGTTCTTTTAATTGGTAGGTCTTTGCCATGTTCACTTGCTTTGAGTAAAAGACATTATTCGGCCGTTAGATTAAGTATGTTTTTTAATAAAGGTTTTTTATTTTATTTAGAATATAATCTAAAACTTTTTTTTTATTTAATTTCTAAAAAAAGTGATATTTTATTATCAAACGATCTAGATACTATATGCGCAAATTTCTTTGCGTCAAAATTAAAAAAAAACAAATTAATATATGATAGTCATGAGATTTTTACTGAGGTTCCAGAATTAAATGAGCGTCCATTTGTGAAATTTATTTGGTTGCTAATAGAAAGGTTTTTTATCAAAAAAATTAAAACTTCATACACTGTTAGCGATGGTTTTGCTGAATATTATAATCAAAAATATGGTATTTGTATGTCAGTTATTTCTAACTTTCCTTTGTCTAGGATAGTCACAGAATCTATGAAAAAAACTACTCAAAAAAAAATCATTTACCAGGGTGCTGTTAATAAGGATCGTGGTGTTCATTTAATGGTAGAAGCGATGTTATATGTTAATGCAAAATTGTACATTGTTGGTGATGGTGATCTATTGCCTCAGATTCAAGATCATGTTAAAAGATTATCACTTGAAGGTAAGGTGGTTTTTTTAGGAAAACTTCCATTTAATGATTTATTTAAAATAACGTGTTCAGCTGATTTGGGTTTGTCATTTGAAGATGATACTTGTTTGTCATATAGGTATTCTTTACCTAATAAGATTTTTGATTACATAAGTGCAGAGATACCTGTTTTGGTGAGTGATTTGCCTGAGTTTAAAAATATTATTGAGGCTGACAGTATTGGTGAAGTTATACGTAAAAGAACTCCCAAGGATGTATCTAATCAAATAAACAACTTGCTATCTGTCCCTAAGTCACATTGGGTATCTGCTTTAAGGTCTGCAAAAAGCAAATATAATTGGCAAAATCAAGAATCTAAATTACTATCGTTTTTTAGTTAAGTTTCTATTTGCCAACATATGAGATAAAAAGCCAATTTTATAAATTTGAAATAATAATAGAGAAGGATGGTTAGACTTCATGTTTTTCAGAATTAATGGCTTAAATATTTGAAATAATGTTACCAGTATTTTTGTAAGTTTAAGTTTAGAAATCATATGATATGTCTGTATAATTTTAATTTTCTTTTTGTTTTTTGAAAATTTATAAAAATCAATTAAGTTCTCTATTGCAGATTCAGTGTCCTTGATGTAATCTATTGTTTTTTTGACCCCTAAATGAATGAGAGGGTTTTTAATGTATGTAGGTTTTAATTTATTGTCTACAATAAATAAAACATCTTCGTATCCATATGTGTTAATATTCTCATTGAATTGAATATTTTTTTCTGTAAAGCATTTTTTAGAAATTAAAAAATGATGAGATGAGAATGAGTTTTTCTTTCTTTTTGTTTCAATTTTGGTTCCATATTTCCAATGTAGTTTTTGATTTGATTTTGGTGGTTTTTTATCATAAACTGTACCTCCGTACAAAACTACTCTAGTATAGTCTTCTTTTTTAATGTTATGAATTTGATCTGTATAGTTTTTAATAAAATTGGAATGTGCAATTTTTGAATCACAATCTATAAACAAAAGCCAATCATAATTGGCTGTTTTGGCCATCATGTTTCTAATTTTAGATCTACCAATATTATTTTGCAGTTTATGGTATTTAACATTTTTTAATTTATCTACTCTAATATTAGAAAAGCATTTAGTCGACCCATCTTCAAAACATAGTATTTCGAATTTTTTGAGTGATTTCGAATTTTTGCAAAGCTTATTTATGGATTTTACCAAATCTGTTATGTCAAAATTATAACACGGAATTAGAATGGATAAATTGCACTTACTTTTCAGACACATAGTTTTTATCGCATATTATTGTTCGTTTTGGAAATTTGTCCATGAGGTATTTGTCATGTGAAGCCATTAAGACTGTTTTTTTTGATGAAATATCTTGTAGAAGCTGTATGATTTCTTCAGAAGTTTCTGGGTCAAGATTTCCTGTAGGCTCATCTGCCAGTATTAAATTGGGGTTATTTATAAAGGCTCTAGCAATTGCAATCCTTTGTTGTTCGCCTCCAGAAAGTTGATGTGGCATCTTGTGACCTTTTGTTGACATGTTGACTAGTTGTAAGACTTCTTGTAGTCTTTTTTTCATCAAGCCATTGTCTTTCCAATCTGTTGCACGCATTACAAATAATAAATTTTCCGTAACACTTCTGTCTTGTAAAAGTTGAAAATCTTGAAAAATTATTCCGATTCTTCTTCTTAGAAATGGAATGTCTTTTTCTCGTATCTTTTTTAAGTCAAAGCCTACAATTTCTCCTTCTCCGCTGCTTAATTGTAGATCTCCGTATAATGTTTTTAATAGACTACTTTTGCCACTACCCGTTTTACCAATTAAATATACAAACTCCCCACTTCTTACCTCAAATGTCACATCTTTTAGTATAAGGTGATTGTTTTGATGTATTTGTGCATTTTCAATTTTAATAATATTTTCTATATTCAAGGTGATGGGTTTAGATATTAATATCACAAATTTAATTAAATAAAAAAATCTAAAAATAAATGTTAATTATTTTGTTAAAATTTTTAGTCTGAAGTTGTTTCATTATTTGAATAATAAACATATGTTTAATAATTATATCATGAGGTTTGTTTTTTGCTTATTTCTTTCTTTTTTTTCTTTTTCATTTTCCCAGGATTATGATGAGGCATTAAGTTGTTTTTATGCCCAGGATTATGTTTGCGCAAAGAATTATTTTTCAAAAGTTATTAATACAAAAGCCTTGTTAAATAATAAAACCATTGAGTACTCAAATTATTATTTATTTCTATCATCATTAAAGTTATATAATAATGATACGGAGTATTTGTTTAATAAATTTTTATCTAATTATCCTCTTAGTGAGAAAAAAGAAGACGCTATATTTTACATGAGCGAGTATTTGTTTGAAAAAAAACAATATAAAGATGTTTTTCAACTCTTGAGTGCTTTGAATATATATAAGTTAGATTCTTCAAAAAAGTATTTTGCATTTTTTTATCTTGGTTACAGTTGTTATAAAACAAATAAATATGATTTAGCTAAAAGTAGTTTTTATGAATTGCAACAGCAGAATTACCACCCACATAAAGAAGATGCATTATTTTATAATGCCTATATTTTATTTCTTGAGGGTTCAGATGATTCAGCGTTAGAAATATTTAAAGAGTTGAAGAGCTCTAAAAAATATTCTAAACAGGTGCCTTATTTTATTTCAAGAATTTTATTTGATTTAGGTCATTATAATGAGTTGTCAGATTTTTTAGAACCTATATTAGATTCTACTAGATGCGACTACTATACTGACTTGCTTTTAATTCAGGCAAAATCTGCATATAAATTAAAAAAGTATGACTCTTCAATAGTTTATTTTGAAGAGTATAAGCAACTTAAAGATACTTTAACAACAACCCAGTTATATCAAATAGGAATTGCTTATTATAATAAGGGGCTTTATGGCTTTGCTATTAATCATTTAAATAAAATTCTTTTTACAGAGGATGAGAATATTGCACAATACGCATATTATTTTTTAGGCGACAGTTATAGAAAAACTCAAGATTATAACGAAGCCATGAATGCTTTTCGTGCGGCTTCTTTAATAGATTCAGATTCCATCGTTAAGCATGATGCGTCATATCAATTTGCTATTTTATGCTATGAGTATAAAAATCCCTTATATGATCCGATCCAAAATCTTACAGAGTTCATTAATCAATATCCTAAATCGATGCATTTAGATGAGATTTATACTTGTTTAGCCAATACCTATTTAAATACTAGCAATTATGATGATGCTATTTCAGTTTTGGAAAAAAGTGAATTAATTAGTCAAGATGTAAAAAAGCAATATCAAAAAATATGTTTTTACAAGGGAGTTCAGCTTTATAATGACGGAATGTATGAACAGGCTATTTTTTATTTTAATAAATCAATTAATACTGAATTATATTCAGATATTTTTTATAAAACATATTACTGGATAGGAGAATCATATTTTAATCTAGAATTATATGATAATGCCCTTCAGTCTTATCAAAAACTTTTTTCCAAAAGTAATATACTATATTCTCAAAGTTTATATTCTCAAGCATATTGCTATTTAAAAAAGAAAGACTATGGTGAATCTATAAGAAAATTTCAAGCAGCGATAGAATATAATAAAGATCAAAAAATTTTATATGATATTTATTTGCGTATGGCTGATAGTTATTTTGCATCTAGTGATTATCAATTGTCGGTTAATTTTTTTAATAAAGCTTTAAAGCTGTCAGGTATTGAAGATGATTATGCATCTTATAAAAAAAGTACGTCATATGTGCTATTAAATGATTATCGTAGTGCAATTAAGTCATTTAGTGATCTGATTCAAATTTTTCCGGAGTCTAATTATATTGATAATGCTCTTTTTGATTTAGGGAATACTTATATTTTGTCAAAAGAATTAGATTTGTCGTTACAAACATTTTCTTTGATTCGTGCTAATTTTCCTAATAGCCTTTATTATCCGATTGCTACATTAAAAACAGGTTTAGTGTATTATATGCAAGGAAGAGATCAGGAGGCTATTAGTGTTCTTAAAAGTCTATTAAACCAATTTCCTAACACAAACACTTCTCAGGAAGCATTACATGTTATTAAAAACATATATAATGAAACGGGGCAAGCGGATCAGTTTCTAGATTTAATTAAGAATATTAATCATAATTATACTGACGCTGATTTAGATTCTTCGACATATTCATCTTCGGAGTTGCAATACATGCAAGGCAATTATCAAAATGCAATTAATTCTTTTAACTCTTATCTGTCTTACTATCCTAAGGGTCTTTTTTATTTAGAAGCGAATTATTACTTGTATAAAAGTCATGAAATAGTAGGTGATCTAGAAAGTGCTATGCTAGCACTCAACAGTATTGTAAATGAAAATGAAAATAAATATACTATTGACGGCATTTTTAATTTGGCTAAAATGAGTTATGAGTTGCAAAAGTATATTTCTTCAGAACAGTATTTTAGCCAATTATTAGAATTAGCGTCTGAAATTGAATTGAAAAAACAAGCTATTTTAGGTCTAGCAGAGTCGCAATTTAAATTATTTAAATATGAACAATTACTAGAAACTACATCTAATCTCGTTGGCGATGGTTTATTTTCTGGAAAAGAAGCAATTCGTATTCGTTATCTCAAAGCATTCTCTTTGTATAAAATGAATAGAAGTAAGCAGTCATTAGTTGAATTTAAATGGCTTGCGCTTAATACGCAAGGAGCATTAAAAGCTGAATCGTATTATTACATTGCTTTACTCTTTTATAATAGTAATGATTATTCAGATACTCAGACTACAATTTTTAAATTAGTGAATGAACTGCCTAATTACTCTGTCTGGGTAGAAAAAGCCTTATTATTACTTGCAAAAAATTATATTGCACAAGAAGATATGTTTCAGGGACAGCATATATTAAATGAATTAGAAAAAAAATCATCAAATCCTGAAATATTAAATGAATTGAATCTAATATTAAAAAACAATTTTTTAGATAATAAAACAGACTCTTTAATTTACATTAATGATTAAAAAATTATTCTTCATATTATTAGTAATTTTATCTTTGCATGCATTGTCTCAAGATGATAATTTAAGAATTGAAACGATTGATGTTTTTAAAGAATATGCTCCAGATATAAGAAGTAGTGTTAAAATTAGTGATCAGCCGATTTTTACCGACACTTTGAAGGCACAAATTATTTCTAATAAATCTATATTGCAACGTGAAATTTTGTTGCAAGAAAGTATTGTACTTAACAGCCCCAGTAAGTTTAGATTTGAGAGTTCACGGCCTGTTTATAGTAAGTATTTGTCACTTAAATTTGGTAACGAAGCTTTTTTTAATACTAAACTACATTATACAAATGGGGTCTCTATGCAGCATAATTCGGGATTTTATTTAGAACATGATTCTAAAAATCGACTTTTTTTAAATCAGGTTGCTGATGGTTATGTATTAAACTTATTAAAATTTTATAGTAACATCTTTAAGGGGGACAATACATTTCAAACTTTAGTTCAATTTAATAATAGAACAGGTTTTTATTGGGGAGAACAAGATGCATTAGATCTCCCGTTAGAAGAAATAAGCGAATTTGTTGGCAATCAATTAGCATTGAATTTTAATTTTTATAAAGATTCTCAAACAAGTCTTTTAACTAATTTTGATTGTAATGTGAATTATTTTCACCATAATTATGGTCGTCAGGATTTTTTTGCAAACCCCTCTATTAATTTGCAAAAAGAACAGGCTTTAAAAAAATATCATTTCAATTTAGATATAGTTTTTTCACAATCAATATTTAATAATGATTCTAGTTTAGTCCTGGACAATTTACATTATGGACGTTTTAAGTCATTAAGGTCTTTAAGCAATGATTTTTCAGATCTTTTCATAAGTTCTAAGATGCTGGTTAGTGGAAGTGGTTTTTTTGACTACAACGTTGGTGTTTCTTTTAACTATCTTCCTGATGAGAATATTAAATTTGGTGGTACGCCACAATTGTCTCCAGAAATAGATTTAGTACATAAAATCAATAATACTCAGTATTTAGAATTGACGATGAAAAGGTCTCTTGTGTATCATTCATTTCATCAAATTTTTTCAGAAACTCCGTTTATTGATCCGTATTTTAGAAATTGTCTTTCAAGGCTAGTTAACATGGATTTAATGTATACTAAAAAAATAAATCAAGATATTTCTTTTTCTGGTCAGTTTAAGTACATAAGAGAAAGAGGAGCTTTAATACCTTTTGTTTTTTCACAAGAATACTTAAATGATTTATCTACTTTAACCATGAATCCTTTAGGCATGTATCGAGATGGGTTACGTAGAGGAATTAGCACTTCTTCATCTATAAGTATTGATAAGGAGAAGTATAGTTTATTTGTTGATATAGTTTGGAATAGAATTAAATCTAAAAATACTGACTATGAAGGTGCTCAATTTATACCTAAAATTAAAATGAACAGTGTTTTAACGATTAGTTTTTTTGATAAAATTAATATCATATCTAGTTCTACTTTTTATGGAAAAAGAGACGCTTTTCAAATTTCTGATTTAACAGTTGATAATTCTTTTGAAATTTTTAAAATAGATCCATGTTTAAGAACAGACTTGTCAATTAGTTATGATTTTAAGAACACTCAATTTTTATTAAATATTAACAATATTTTTGGTCAAAAAATCGATTTATTTCATGGTTATTATGATGATGATGGCCTAAGAATGAGTTTAGGTTGTGTCTATAAATTTTAATAAAAAAATAATTTCTTTTTTATTATTAAAATAAGTTACAAGAAGCTAGATATTTAGTATATTTAGTATACAAAGAAATATATCATAAATTATGGATTCAAATGATCAAAATAAACAGCAGTATTCTGCTGGTAGTATTCAGGTTTTAGAAGGCTTAGAAGCGGTTAGAAAAAGACCAGCAATGTATATAGGTGATATTGGAGTTAAAGGATTGCATCATCTTGTATACGAAGTTGTAGATAATTCAATTGATGAAGCTTTAGCGGGGCATTGCACAGGTATCGAATGTTTTATTAACGAAAACAACTCTATTACTGTATCTGATAATGGTAGGGGAATCCCAACTGGAATTCATGAAAAAGAAGGCAGATCGGCGTTAGAAGTTGTGATGACAGTGCTACATGCTGGTGGTAAGTTCGATAAGGGCTCATATAAGGTGTCTGGCGGTTTACATGGAGTTGGAGTGTCTTGTGTAAATGCTTTGTCTTCTCATTTGAGAGTTGAAGTACACAGAGATGGTAAGATTTTTGAACAAGAATATAAAATTGGTATTCCTCAATACGATGTTCGTGAAATAGGCGAAACTGACAAAACAGGGACTTTTGTTACTTTTCAACCAGATGCTTCAATTTTTGAAGAAATAGTTTATAGTTACGATATTTTAGTTGCTCGATTAAGAGAATTAGCTTTCTTAAATAAGGGAATAAATTTATCAATTACTGATAAAAGGAGGAAAGATGAAAACGGAGATTTTGTAAAGGAAACATTTTATTCTGAAAGAGGGTTAAAAGAATTCGTAGAATTCCTGGATCAAACAAGAGATTCTATATTGTCAGATGTAATTCATATAGATGGAGAGAAAGAAGGCATTCCAGTAGAAGTTGCTATGGTTTATAATACTTCTTACACTGAAAATGTTTTTTCTTATGTTAATAATATCAATACACATGAGGGAGGAACACATCTTTCAGGTTTTAAAAGAGGACTTACACGTACACTTAAAAAATATGCCGATGAGTCAGGATTGCTTAAAAAAGTGAAATTTGAAATTTCTGGAGACGATTTTAGAGAAGGTCTAACAGCTATTATTTCAGTAAAAGTAATGGAACCACAATTTGAAGGTCAAACGAAAACTAAATTAGGTAATAAGGAAGTTACTACGGCTGTTTCACAATCTGTAAGCGATATGTTGTCCTTTTATTTAGAAGAAAACCCTGAGCAAGCAAAAAGAATTGTTCAAAAAGTAATTTTAGCAGCAACAGCAAGAAACGCTGCTGCTAAAGCTAGGGAGATGGTTCAGAGAAAAACTGTAATGTCTTCAACAGGTCTGCCAGGTAAATTATCTGATTGTTCAGAAACTAACCCAGAGAATTGTGAGATATTCTTGGTTGAGGGAGACTCTGCGGGAGGAACAGCAAAACAAGGAAGAGATAGAGGTTTTCAAGCTATTTTGCCTCTCAGAGGTAAAATATTAAACGTTGAAAAGGCGATGCCATATAAAGTTTTTGAAAATGAGGAAATTAAAAATATGTTTACTGCCTTAGGTGTTTCTGTTGGTACTGAAGATGATGATCGTGCATTAAATTTAGAAAAATTAAGATATCATAAAATAGTTGTTATGTGTGATGCTGATGTAGATGGTAGTCATATTGCAACATTAATATTAACATTCTTCTTTCGCTATATGAAAGAATTAGTGGAAAAAGGGTATGTTTATATAGCTACTCCACCATTATATCTCGTGAAAAAAGGTTCTACCCAAAGGTACTGTTGGAATGATGAAGAACGTGACAACACTATTAATGAGCTAAAGGCAGGCAAAGATGTCAAGATCAATGTTCAGCGGTATAAAGGTCTGGGAGAGATGAATGCATCTCAGTTATGGGACACGACAA
>MDSW01004946.1_pt1 | contig 12540 bp, 9 predicted proteins | sample 811171 | NCBI WGS metagenome assembly MDSW01 (sample SAMN05326641, study PRJNA326480) | marine metagenome | isolation source: seawater | place: Atlantic Ocean: North West | collected 2012
TAACCCGCGAGCATCGGCACTGCGGACGTGGGTTAGGTTCGCTGCAGAAATTCCAGTAGCTTCTTCGATTCGAGTGGTGATGGCGTCAATGTCGGCAGGGTCACCGATACCGTATACACCATCCCATGCGCCTGGGAAATCAGCAACACCATCGGCGCGCTGCATCAACAAAACCTTATCCTCATGACGAACAAAAGCAACGAAAGCATCTGACATGTGTTCTCCTCCTTAGTTGGTGAGCCATTCAAAGAATGAAGGCAATACATTGTCCATCAATACGAGCATAACGAATCCAATGAATCCCAGCACGAACATTCCAATCCCACAGACAATGCAAGTTTGGCGGAATTCAAGCGAACTTGGCTTTCGCGCCATCTTGACGATTCGAGCCCAAGAACCCTTTCCCAATCCACGAATTCCCGATTCTAGGCCATCTTGCCAACCCTGAACTCGGTTCTCAAAAGCAGAGCTTTGTGCGTTGCTCGCATCGTTTTCACTGGGCATGGTACAACCTCGGGGATGCCTCGCGACCTACCGTTCTCTCTTAAACAATGCGAGTCCGACGTAGTCGGGTTAAACAACGAATCAATCTCAGTTCACGAACTCAATGGTCCGATTTCGCAGTGTTCTCAATTGTTGATGAGCAGCAGCACCGAAGATCTGCTGACTCTTGACCCCGGTGAGTACAAGCATGACACGAAGTTCACTACCCATCGAAGGATCGACTGTCGCACCCCAAATGATTCGGGCATACGGATTGATCTTTTCACGGATTACTTGTGCACAAGCTTCTGCTTCTCCAAGTGTGAGGTTGGGTCCACCGACAACGTTGACCAATGCTCCACGAGCATCGCTGACATCGATGTCGAGCAATGGACTATCCAAGGCTTCGATGGTTGCGTCCTTGGCACGTTCTGTACCGCTGGCTTCACCAAGACCAATCATCGCCATTCCTCCACCGTTGAGCATTACGGAACGAAGATCCTCGAAGTCCAGGTTAACCAGTCCTTCTTTGGTGACCAATTCAGTCACACCTGCGATACTACGCATGAGGAGTTCGTCTGCAACACGGAACGCAGCTTCAATGGGAAGGTCACGAACGCCGTGTACAGAAAGCAATTTTTCGTTTGGCAGAACTACGACGGTATCGCAAACTTCGCGGAGGCGTTCTAAGCCCCATTCGGCATTTTGCCTGCGCAGGGTTCCTTCAGATTCGAAGGGGTAGGTGACCACCGCGATGGTCAATGCTCCAGCATCTTTGGCGAGTCGTGCCACGACGTGTGCTGAACCCGTACCGGTTCCACCTCCTAGTCCAGCGGTGACAAAGGCCAAGTCACAATCTTCCACTGCCTTCTGAAGCGCTCTTTCAGATTCGAATGCTGCCATTTCACCCTTCTCAGGATCTCCACCAGCACCACGACCTCGAGCCGTCCGTCCAATGAGCATCTTGTTGTCGATTCCAACCTTGATTAGATGCTGAGCGTCAGTATTTACGGCATATCCTCGAACAGACTCTTCATCGAGAAGTCCAGCAGAGTTGAGCCGATCAACCGTGTTCCCCCCACAACCTCCACATCCAAACACTCGGATTTTCGGCTGTAGGGATTTGAGTAGCTGGTGTAGTTCAGCATTGTCTGCTGAAGGCGCTTCCTTACTCACGGTCCCATCCGTTTCTTCTTCATCGTCCTGCAATTCTAATACCCGATCTATGAGATGGCGCATGATGTCAGGCTCGCTGTCGGTATCATAACCGTTGCGTCAGAATTTTTCCTCAGAAGGCGATTTTACCACTCCCTCATAAATTCCGATATATACTCCGCAGTCAACTGTTTTTTATGGAATCAAGTCAGGGGAAGAATGATGTTTGAGGTCATTTGTAGCCCGTTTATGCGCGCGCGAGTATTTTGGGTGCTTTCGGTTCTCATGCTCTGCGCTTGGTCCGGCGTTCCAACACCACTTGAAGATGTGAAAGAAAACTCTCATGTGGCAACCAATCAAGAACAACCTTGGAGTCAAACTCACCGACCCATTTGGCAATCAGGATGGTCTCCACAATTGTGGCAACCTCAACCCACTGGGATGTTGTGGGAAGTGGATTTCTCTCCTAGTGGTGAACTGATTGCGGCAGTCGATATCTCGACGCGCTTACTTACGGTTTGGAACAGCACGGATGGACGAGTTATTTTCCATGCACCCAATGCGATTTCTCTAGTTGATGTAGTGTGGCTTGATGAGCAACATGTACTGGTTGCAGACAGTGGTTCTAGATGGTACACCTTCGAAGTATACGATAACGGTGATGTGTGGCCGATGAACACCACTACATCACGTACAGGACAGTGGACAGCAGAGTTGACAGGGAACTATGGTGGTTCACTATGGGGGTTAGACATCTCACAAGATCGAAGTCGTTTGGTCTTCTGTGGTGACATCGATGACCCCAATATCGGTGGTGAAGTTGTCATGGCTGATGCACGGTTCTTCATTGATGGTACACCGCCCAATAGTGCGCACGTATACACCAACACATGGGGAGCAGATTGTGCAATTTCTCCAAATGGAACTTTTGCAGCCGCACTCAGTCGAGTCTACGATTCCGTCTCTGGGATGTATCACGATACTGTGACCGGGTGGACAATGGAAGGACAATCACTGGCACAAACGTGGACTCGAAATATTGCAGGAAGTGCAGCGATGGGTTGGGCAGTGGATTTCTCACCTCAAGGGAATACCTACACCATCGCCTACAACCGACCGAATGAAGGCGTTGTTGCGGACTACTTTTGCGACAATGGGGCAGTGAATTGGTATACACCTTTGCCACAAAATGTTTCGGCGGTACGATGGGTTCCTGATGGCTCTGGTGTTGCCGTTGGTTTACACGACCCAGGTCGCTTGCTCATGATGGATTACGCCGGTGGGATTCTATCGGATTATGGCTGGCATGGCACGGTATGGAACAACAAGCCGTATGCATCTGATGTTACTGCGATTGCCATCGATGATATGGGTACGAAATTTGCAACTGTCGGAAAAGATAGTGCGGTCGAAATTCATATTATCGGAGATAATTTACAACTCGAAATATTCCGTCGTTTCAGCCCAGATTATCTTCGAGAAATCGAATTACATCCTGACGATCCATTCGTCGCCTTTGCCGACTCAAATGGAGTTGTGACTCTGAGAGATTATCGTAATGGGGGGATTGCAAGACAATGTTTCCATCCCGATTTCGATCAACCTGTAGCAGAGTATCCGTTTGCGAAGAGCGTTGTTCTACGTGAGCAATTGATGGTATCAGGATATTCGGATGGAACCATTGTCGCCTGCGGGGAAGATGGGAAGCAGTTGTGGATCTGGAGAATCGATCAACATTATCCAGATTTGGAGGCATTCGGCCGCATCGATATGCATCCAATGGAAAATCTTCTCGCAATGTCATGGGTTGAAAATTCAAGTGCCTCTGGAATGATTAGTAAGGTCTCAATTTTGGATATTGACCAAATGACTGAAGTGATCGATTGGACATACACTACACAGCATTGGACCATGGAATTCAGCCCAGATGGTGCTTGGCTTGCAAGCTCTGCTCAGGATGGCTCGGTACGTCTCTGGCAAACTGAAGATTTAGACCCCTCATTGTGGAGTGATAATGGTGTACAATACAGCCACTCTAATTACACAGGAGTCATCGATTGGCATGATGAAATTCATGCGCTGATGAGTGTGGGGTGGGATGGGCAAGCGATTGTTTGGGATGCAGATAGTGCCCAACAAATGCTGAACTTCCAATTTACCGATCAAGGGTTTGGTGCTGGATTCATTGATGGTTCATTCCTCGTTGTCGCCAGTGGAGATGCCTCCGATAGTTCCGATGGAAAATTGCAATTCTTTGATGGCCTCAATATGACTCAATTGGGAGAGTGGACACTGCCGGGGATTCCTCGTGGGTTTACATTCGACCATTCAGGCAGAATGATTGTGGCAAATCACACTGGTTCATGGTGGGTCTTGATTCCAGATACGGATGGAGATGGGGTGATTGACGAAGAGGATGTTTTCCCAAACAATCCGTTACAATGGTCCGATCAGGATGGAGATGGATATGGTGACAATAACGCACCCGGTGCAGGCGGAGATGGTTGCCCTGAAACTTGGGGCACGTCTTCGATTGATCGAGGAGGTTGTCCTGATTCCGACGGAGACCAGTGGTCCGATCCTGATGACGATTGGCCCGTCTGTGTTCTTGGGATGGGATATGGCGATGCTTGGCCATCAAATCCCAACCAATGGTGTGACAGCGATGGTGATTCACATGGGGATTCATATTCATTTCAAATCGAGTCGAATACTGGGCTAAGAACCAACGAAAGTGGTGATGCCTTTCCAGAAGATGCCACTCAATGGAGGGATCAGGATGCTGATGGAATTGGTGACAATTACTCATATTCTGTTGACACCAGCGGATATCGAAGCAACCAGGTAGGCGATGCGTTCCCTACCAACCCGCTTCAGTTTCAGGATACCGATGGCGATGGTTGGGGCGACATGTATTCCTGGATTGAAGATTTGAGTGGCCTGCGAATTGAAGAGGGCGATGCCTTCCCCCTCGATTCGCTCGCTTGGTCCGATCAGGACGGAGATGGTTGCCCCACCGCATCCGATACAGGTTTGTCGATTGACAACCATCCCGAAGACCCTACGCGTTGCGATGAAGCACTCGACTTCGATTTACCTGCACAGTTAAACATTGATGCCATCGGTAGCGAGGTTGTTTGGATTATTTCGGTTGATTGGAAATCGACTATGGAAAGTACAGAATCGGTTTCAATCTACGGATTGAGCTGGAATTCCTCCGAAGGAATGCAGAATCTGCTTCTGAATATTGAACCACCGGGTGCTGTTGCTTGGTGGACTGAAAATCAACCTGACAATACTCCACTCAATGCGATGTTTGAGCGCACCCGGGGTGCTAACCACGATCGCCTGATGTTGAGACTCATTGGCACATCTAACGATGGTCAAACGCTTGAATACTGGGCTAACTTCACTTACGCACCTGAGGTTCCAGTCGAGCAATCAGAGCCAACGTGTATTGAAGGAGAAACCCGTTCGGCTGGAGATGTTTGCAATGATTGCGTCTGTGTAATGGGGCCTGACGGTGCTGACTGGGCTTGCACCGAGAAGGCTTGTTCCCCAAGTGTAGATGCATCATCAAGTGAGGAACTTTCAATGGTTGCTTGGTCTGGTATTATCATCGGCTTACTGGCGGTTATTGTGCTCGGTCTTGTCATTATGCGTCGCAAGGACAAAACAGGTTCGGCACAAATTGGCTCAGTTTCCAATCAACACCCGCCCTGCCCCACCTGTGGTGATCCGGCACAAGAAACCGTGAACAATGGCAACAAGTGGACCTGGTGTCCGAGTTGCCGTCAATGGTTGGATTACATTGGCAAGGCCGATTAGGCTGTGCCACCACGGGAATACTCGTGATAGTCCACAGTTGGTTGGAGTGTATCAATCGCAGCCTGTAACTTTGCATTGGCCGCTTGCTCTCCTGCTTCAATCGATGTAATTTGTCGTTCCAAATCCCGCTTTACAGCATCGAGTGCAACTGAGGCTTTGGCAGGTAAATTCAGTTCAGGCTTTAACCAGCGAGAAAGATCTGAAAGTAAAGTTTCGAGCGATTGAGCTTGTGCATTTTCAGGGTGTAATTGAAAGGAATCAGCAACTCGGTTGACAGGACCCACTGAGCCAAGTTTCTTTGCCAATGCGACCCCATCTTTACCTGCACCTTTCAGTGTTGATTTGATCGTTTCATGCGCACTCAGAGGCCTCCAATAGGCTTCGATAAGATTGGGCTGAACCTTGCGCGCACGTTTCCAATGAGACAATGCAGCACTGAGTTTCCCCTCGTGCGCGCGCACGCGCCCGCGCTGAACTTCGTCTGACCCCTCACAGAGTGCAGCCTCCCTCGCTTCATCTCTCATCCCGTTTGAACGCAATAACTTCGCATATTGTTTTCTTGATTTGACCAACATCGAACCCGCAGCACGGCTTTCACTCCATTTACTACGCATCTCTTGGATATTCGCCAAATCCCGTAATGCGGTCACAAGATACCCATGTTCGGTCAGTGATTTCCCCTTCTTGGCCAACAGCAAATCGCTCAATTCAGAAGCCATGACTTCACTGATTTCCAATCGACCATCCTGAACATATCGGCGGTATTGCTCGATGACCGTTCCAGGGTCACCCATGCCGAACAGAAGACCACCAGGCCTACTTTCTGCGCACTGAACGACGTCTCACAGATTTGCGCTCAGATTTCTTCTTCGGTCCAGAGTCATCATCCCAGTCGTCATCTTCATCATCGAATTCATCGTCATCATCCTCGACTTCCTCCTCGACTTCCTCAACTGCGACCTTCTTGCTCTTCTTCCGCTTCTTTCGTTCTCGCCCTTCGGATTTTGCGAATGGATCCTCGGCATCTGCGCGCTCAGTGGCATCTTCAGACAATGATGCCATATCACTTCGAACATCATCAGGAGAACCAGCTGCGGAGTCTCCACCACCCATGAACTCGCGCATCCAATCGTCTTCATCATCTTCTGAATCGCCACCCTTCTTCTTCTTTCGATCAGGTGAACTCATTAAGACACTCATCATAGTTAGAATCAACAAAATCACGTTGATTCCAGCCAATCCGTAGACCATCAGGTAAGCTCCATCGTAGTATCCCTCAGGCTCGATTTCAGGTTCAGATTCAGGCTCGACTGCCATCGTCCCAGCGACACAAGCGTCCCCGTAATCAGCAAAGGTGCGAATACAACTGTCGACGGTGAATTGCGTAAACCATTCTCTTTGGTTCCCGGATGTGTCGGTGACTCGAATGGTCACTTTCTGATTTTTACCGAGATCGTAGAAAGTGGCCGCTGGTTCCCACCACTCAAAGACCACGGTATTGTTACTCGTAGATGGTGTGGTCAAATCGGTCATTGCAGTCCAGTCGGTTTCCTTCATAATGTTGTTTTGGTAATATCGGAATTGGATTTCTACCGAGGCGATTCCAACATCATCTGAAGCCGCACCATAGACGTGAATTTGCTCACCGTATAGATACAGACTCTCTTGGCTTGGTGCATACACTTCCAAGACGGGGTCTTGAGAATCGATTGCCCACCCCTCCAAATCGACGGTCGCGACATTCTGAGCGATATCTCGAATGATTACTGTAGCGATTATGTCTGATGTATCAATGTCATCAGTGATTTCAAACTGATATCGGTATGCATTCTCAATACTACCTTGAAGCGGCTGCGCACGCACGGTCGAACTCTGTTCGGTGAAGGCAGTTCCGCTGATGACCAAACCATTCTCATCTTCGGCATAATCTGCAGTTCGGAGATTTAGAATTGGATACTCACTCAAAGGCTCACTTGAATAAATGTACATTCGATAATCGCCAGCTCTTAGAGAATCAACGACAAAACCATCCTCATTCTCCACTGTTATAGTAACTTCAGGTGGTGTTGTATCTTCGACCACTGAACGAGCATTCATTGCCATGGAATACTGGGTGTTCTCATTCCCATACTGGTCGGTCGTCGTTACAGCATACCAAGTGGTCTTGTCTAGATTGTCAGGCAAGGAAATTGCTCGAGTAAAATCAGGGACGTTGTTGTATTCAGCCAATATTGGGTCAAGGATTGGAACCCACCCTTCTTCAAGCGCAATATCTCCACTCATGGTCTCTTCATCGCCATTGAATGGGTCGTTTTCATTCATCCAAATCTGATAAGTCTCTCCAGACTCTGTGAGGTCATTGACCCAACGAAGCAGAGTAATCTTGTTTCCAGCTTGATTGGTCATGTATGCATCCTGTAGGAAAGCCAGAGAAGGTCGCAATGTATCTTCATCAATCGGGCCCCAGCAATTTTGCAAGAAGCGTAGGTCCTCGTATACATCTGAAGACAGACTGTATCTCGCGACACTTGACACACAGTAGTATCGTGGTTCGTCGATGTTTTCCTCAACGCTGACCGTGACGGTTTCCACAGAGTCTGGCACGGTGGCGACCAATTCAGCCACCAATTCCAGATTGGACAATGAGGTTAGTCGGACACTTGAGCGCCAAACATGGTATTGCTCACCCTCGACACCCAGTTGATCCGTCCAGGTAATCGTGGTTTGTCCGGCCCCGATGTATTCAGCGTAAACATTCGTCGGTTCGGCAACCCACGGTGTGAACGTGTCTTCTTCAATTCCAATATCCGTTGTTGAACCTGAAGAGACGATGTTGTTGTGGTTCCCATTGGTGTCAGATGCCGTGACAGCATAATATGCAAGTCCGAGCATACCTCGCTCGACTTCGTGACGATAGGAACCATCCTCATCGTTTGCAGTTCCAATCAATTCAACGCCCTGTGCGTTTGTATCATTGATTGGAGAACCCGATCTCCAAATATGGTATGTTTCGAATTCTTCATTTCCAATGTCTGCCCATGAGATGGTCGTATTCCCTGTCCCACCAGCAGGTTCAGCTTCAAACGAAGCGACAACACCCTGAACGGATTCTGGGGCAACATTGTCTTCATGGATGGAGTTCGCCATTGTATTGGTGCCAAGGAAACGAACATCCTCATATCCGAGGAATAGGTAGGTCACCGAATAATACACTGATTCGTCAGTATTTGCCTCAAGCATGTATCGGAACGTTGTGTCTCCTGCACTCAATTGAGCAATTTCGGTCTTGTCCATTGTGGCCCAAGTTTCACGAAGTGCAGGTTGTGCGTGTCGATAAATTCGAATTTCATACGCATTATCTCCAACCTCAGGCAGGCTGTCGGGAACGATGGTGTTCAGATTCACCCAACTGATGTCTGTTGCACCTTCATTGGAGGCTCCAACGGTCGGTACGAAATTCGCTTGAACAAAAAACGGTGCCGTAATATCGTTGGTCATTTCGTAAACGCCTTCAGAAACGTTGGCTTCACCATGAACAAAATTGCCTTTGGTAATCGGAGTGTAGGTAATATCGTTGATTGTATAGGAATAATCGTTTGATCCATCCTCATCATCGTTGTTTTCAAAATAGGTGACAATTGCGTAATAGTAGGTTCCATTGGTTCCAGCAGGCAGCGGATAAGTATGCTGGAACGTTCGACCTGAGCAAGTTCCAACATCGGTTGAAGGACACATCGAAAGGTTCGCCCATGGCGCTAGCGACGTGACAACCGATTGGTTTAGTGGTGCATTATGGCGGTAAACCAGATATCTCGACTCTTGCATCTGTAGCATCAGCGGATAATCTGTGGTCACGACGTTGCTCCAATACACGGTTGTCGATTCGGTTTCACTGTCAAATATTGCGTTGATTCCTTGTGCTTGTAAATGCTGATCAGGGCTGGTATTTCCAGATGCAGATACGGCCGGGGTCCAGGTCAGCAGGGATCCTAGCAATATGGCAATCAATAGCACCGAGATACGAGATTTCGACTTACGCATGGCTTCGCCTCGGTTTGACCCTGCCATTGTGGGACATTTGAGTCTGACGGCTTCAACCCCGCCTATAGGCGGGTTGGAAAGGTGATGATTATTCACCATCAAGGAGTTGTCTTCTTGAGGACATCGCCCGGGTCAAGAATGTCCAAATTCCACCGACCAAAGAAATCACTAAAACTGCGCTCAATGGATTGATTCCATCCAACCCAATCAGGTCTGAAATTGAAGAAGGCAACCCAACGTCTTCCTGCCCATTGAATGCCATCATTGCAGCGATGGCAATACCGACAAAGGTGGTGACCAAGCGATCAGCCCGGCTGAAGCCGCCATAGTTCCGGCCCAATCCGACAGATTGAGCCTGTGTACCCATGTAGGAACCGAGCAAAGTTAGGGTTGCTGCAGCCCATCCCAACCAATGCACATCAATCCAAGAAGTGTTGATTCCAATGGCGATGAGCAAGCTTAAATCAACCAATCGATCGATAGTGTGATCTAACCAATCTCCGTACTTTGAAACCTTATCATAAGCCCTGGCAACTGCTCCATCGAGTGCATCCAATTCTGCCGCGATGAGTAGCAGTGCAAAGGCGCCAAGTAATCTCCAAGCACCATCAGCGTCTCTAGAAGCCGTGGCCAAGAGATAGCAACAGCCTGCAGCAAACAGGACACTAATCCAAGTTAGTGTTGCAGGATCAACGTTTGACATCCTATCCACAATGGGTTTCAGCATTTTCGTATGAATTCCTCTTGCTTTTTCAAATGCCATTTAATCCTCTCCGTGAATTTCCTGAATCCAATCAATTGGTTCGCTTGGCCTCCGAGGTTTGAATCCATCTGTAATCCAAGCCTCTGTAGACGCAATCATCGACTCCAAACCATCTTCCGAATTCAACTCCAAATGTGGTAAATCTAGGCACTCGGCGGCGATTAATCCAATCAATTCACAATCGATATTTTCACGAATTTTTTCTGCTGAATACGCTCTATTTTCAAGTCGTTCTCGAAGAGCCGAGGGATTGCACCGAATTACGATGACTGCATCGATTGGAAGCAAATGTGAGAGATGCCCATCGATGAGTAAACAATCCATTTGTGGCCAAGTCACAACTTCCCGTAGTGTTTCAACATCGATTGGAGCCGCACCATCCTCATCGATTTCTTCTATACATCCATGCTGAATCGCAAGCTCTTGCACACTGATTGATGGCCATTTTGCTTTTTGACAAAAGGAGGTTTTTCCCACACCTGGTGTGCCGGTGACCGCGATTCTTTTTCCGGTCATTTCATCACGCCATCAATTCATTCTTTGAGCCATGGTTAAACAACCCGAGCCCAGCAATCCTAGGAATACGGTGACGGGCCAAGCGAAAGTTACCTTGACACTATATTGGACATCGACAGACGTCCCTGCACCGAATCCCGCGCCTCCGTCAACAGGATAGTATACATCACCGGAAATTTCGTGTGTGAATGTCTGTGCATCTTTCGAATCGGGGCCACCTGCGGCAAAATTTACCGAACTTTCTCCACCACAAACCGAAGAAAGACCATTGCTTGGTACACATCGCTCAAACTCATCTTGCGTGATGAGTCCAACCCATACATCCTCATCCCATTCAATTGTCAATTCTGCATTGATGAGGGCTGCTGGAATCGCACTCTCGGTTAACGGATCATCCGCGAATCCAACTTGATTGACAGGTGGAACGGTAATATCAGTGATTTCATCTTCATAGGTATAGCCCACCAGTCCACCAATCATGAGAATACCACAAACGATGGTCACGAGAACAAGTATAGGTTTCATAGAATCACTCACGGATGTAGGTAGAAAGCCGCGCCCATTATCACATATGTTCCCAACAACATGGCTCCTTCAAGCCAGTTGCTCTTCCCATCAGATGCAATGGTATTTGCAATCAGAACAGACAAGAATACGGCTATGGTTTCGAAGATGCCGAAGTTGAAGCCCAAGTCAACACCGACAATCCATGCGAGTAGGATCATGACAGGTGCCACAAACACAGCAATTTGAGTCGATGAACCGACTGCGATAGCAAAGGACAGGTCCATTTTGTCACGCTTGGCGACTGTGACCGCAGTGAAATGTTCAGCAGCATTTCCAAAGAAAGGTAGCAAGATTACACCGATGAAGAGTGGTTTGAGATTGAGTTCTGCAGCGGCATCACTGATTGAATGCACCAAGATTTCAGCCATCACTCCCAGCACAATCGTTGCTAGAATCAGCAAAACAATGGCTTCACGATATGACATCAATGGGTCATCATGGTGATGCTTACCATCCGTTGCAAACAGCTCTTGATGTGTGCGAAGCTGGAACAACAGAAACAGTCCATATAGTGCGATGAGAATGATTGCTGCAAAATGGGACAAATTGAGAATTGCTTGCTCTGATATGTTTCCTTGAACAGCGTAAATGTATGCAGTTGGCATGGTCAAAGTCACAACTGCGAGCAACAACAAGGTGCTGTTTGCACCCACAGCAGTTGGGGAGAAGGATTGCTCCTTGTGATGGATTCCTCCCCATACGAATGCAAGACCGAGAACCAGTAACAGGTTGCCCAGAATGGAACCGACAAGCGATGCTCTGACGATGTTAATCATGTCTTCACTCTCACTAATTTTCCCCTCACCTGCCAGCTCTGCTGCCGCAAAGATTGCTGCACCAGCGATAATCATCTCTGCAGCATTCCCAAAGGTAGCATTGAGCAATCCTCCAATGGATTCACTGGTTCTTAGCGCGATTTCTTCGGTGGCCTTCCCCATCAGAAAAGCGAGTGGCATAATGGCAATCATCGATGCCAAAAATGTCAACCCTGAATCGTGCAAACCAAACTTTGCGTAAAGCGCGACTGGAATCCCAATTAACAGAAAGTTGAGTTTTACCTTCATTGGGTTGATGGCATCCATCATCCCCTTCCAACCTTCGAATGCTTCTTCATCGATTGTCGACTCAACTGACATCTCGCTCGCCTCGTTGCGACCCGAACCCGCCCATGAAGGCATCCCTTACAA
>MDSW01199729.1_pt1 | contig 12540 bp, 11 predicted proteins | sample 811171 | NCBI WGS metagenome assembly MDSW01 (sample SAMN05326641, study PRJNA326480) | marine metagenome | isolation source: seawater | place: Atlantic Ocean: North West | collected 2012
TCAACTTGTCTGGTACGTCCATTGTTGCATTAGGAGGGGTATTGTCGACCCGGATACTGATGCAATCATGCGAGTAGTGAGAATCTTGAATATCTCTTTGAGCGAAAATAATGACATCATACCAGCCATCATCAAAATTTTTCAGATCGAGCTGGAAAGTCAGACTATCCCCGTCCCATGAAACATCAGAAAATCTAGGATCTATGGTATCGTTGAAGTTGATTGCGTAAAGACCGTCAAGTTCTTCGAGATTTCCATATGTGCACTTTATGTTAGTTGAATTATGAATCAATGTAGAAAATATTGGAGCACCCCCGTCCTTGGTTGAAGATAATGCCTGAATTCTGTATGTTTCGCTATGCCAATAATCAATAGTATTTCTACTGATAAGCAAGGTTGGAGTAAGTTGATGCTCTGCAATCCCTGTAGATTCGATGAATAAACTAGTAGATTCGGAATAGGATATGCCATCAGAGTCAATGACTATTACAGTCAGGATACATGAGCATGGGCCTATTGTTTCTGAGACAATTTCGATATCAAATATCCACTCCGTCAAGGGCCCATAGGTTATTCCTTGAGTGAAATCGGATACTGAAACGTAGTGTCTAGATGAGGTTGAATCATATAGCTCCCAATTTGCTGATCTGGGCTCAAAATCATCAGATACTGTAACCTTGAAAGACGATTCATCAACAATCAGATATCCTGCTTCTATATCCATACTAAGTGTAGCACTGAAGCCTTCTTCGGCCTTTGCGTTATCCATTAATACGGATGATGAAAACAACAGAATTGCGATGAAACAAGAACCTCTGTGGGACGAAGAAAACAACGTTCTCATGTTGGTCGCGCTGAGCCTATACTATTCAATCCCATGGAATCATGTTTCTACCTGTCAGAGATTCTCATTTGCCAAGATAGCTCGTCAAGCCAGAGTCCCAGCGTATCCCTGTCAATATACTCCTTGCCAGTACTAGCTGACAGAACGCATTCGCATGCCGCAGAAGCAAGTAAAGCAGCATCGTATAGAGGGAGGCCTGACCCTAGCGCTGCTGCTAATGACGTTGCTGCAGCATCGTGCATACCTATTTGCTGTTCTGCTGCTGGGGCCATACATGGTATCAGGATTGAATCTGTGCCTCTCTGATACAACTGAATGCCATGAATCCCACCCAGAACAAGAATTCCATCCCAGGAGTAATCTATCAGCATAGATTGAGCTGCATCCTCAATCCCTGTACCGATTCTTCGTGCTAAAAGGGACATGCCTCTCTTTTCGAAAATCACTACAGATGCGCCTCGACTTTTTTCTAGACCCGTTAATTTTGGATCTACTATCACCGGAATACCTAACTGATTTGCCTCAGAAATTAACTTCAGAGATCCATCAGCAGTTACAACTCCCTTGTCATAGTCAGAAATTACCAATGCACAGCTATCTTTCAAATCTGAAATGGCAGAAGCAGCCAGTTTAGAAGAGACCTCTTCATCTATTGGTTCGTTAGTACCTCGATCTGCCTGAAGTAGTATTTGCCCTCGGTCTAGCAGGCTCTCCCTACTGCCGAAGAATCGGATTTTAGTCAGAGTCTCCCTGTTTGGAATTATGCTTATGTTCTCGGTCGAGACATTGAATTCCTTAAGATTGGAAATTATTGATTCCCCCTCTGAATCCCCCCCTAATGCTGTATGGAACAATACATTCATTCCGAAACTGGTGAGCCCTATTGCGATATGGGCAGAAGCACCGGGAGACTCTTCTGATCTCGTAATTTTCAGAACGGGTACCGGAGCTGTAGAATTTAGGTTATTTGCAAAACCATGGTGATATCTATCTAGCATAGTATCACCGATAAGAGTCACTTTTTGACCATCGATTGATTTCAGTAGATTTCGCAGAGTCTTCAGACTCTGCTGCCTTCTTTCGTCGGGAGCGTCAGTCACGTTGTTTCCAGAGAGGTCACACGGATGATATTTGGGGATAGCGTCTAATTTGACATCCGACTCGATGATACATGGAGTGGCGTGATAATCGTTGGATTTTCGATGGTCCGGCGTATAGTAGACTATGGGAGAAATCTGCTATTGGTGCTCTTGTCGGTGGAGGTGGATTGGGGCTTTCAGACATTGAGATCATGTTCTCCGTTAGACACAGGGGGGTGTCCTTTCCGTCTATTTCGGACGATTCGACTATGTTGGAATGGCTAAATGGCAGACTAAATGATGACCCTAGACTTCTACAGGAATATGCAATTTTGGAAGCATTAAGGGTTCCTGGTAACAAGGTTGTACTTTCTCAAAACTTCAGTCATTTAGGCATAGAAAATAGTAACTCATGGGCAATTAGATGGGCATCACATAAGCATCCTGCTAGGGATAAGCCAGATTCAGAAGTTGTTTGGTTCAGATCAAGTGAACTGTTGAACAAAAAAGTAGACGGGCAACAGTCACTAGAATCATTGCTACACTGGTCAAATGTCGTTTCCTCAAAAGACAGGATTTCAGAAGTACTTGTTGTCGACGAGGAGCAGTCCGTGGTAACTTATCGCATATTAGAATCCAATCCAAAAGGATCCTTACGCCCTCCTGAATTCAATGAGTTCCGAAGAATCTCCAAGATGAAAAGCGTAGATTTAGGGGATGAAGGAGTATTCATCATTGATGATGGAGAATGGAAATTCGATGCTATTGGATTACCCATACACGGAGGTAGGCGATTAGAAAATATCGAGTATGAGATTGTAACATCTGTAACAAATGGAGAAACGGATAATTTGTCAACATCATCTAGTATACTTCTCGATCTGTGGAGCAGAGGTTTGAACACTAGATCTGGTTTCAAATATGGGACAAAATGGAGGTGCTATCCAGGAGATGTTGGAGAAGGTCATGCTCCTTGGCTGGTAGTAGATCCGACATCGGGCAATCCAAAGAATTGGGCTGAGGCCTGCCTTTCATCTAGGTTAGCCTCAGGCGTGAATAAGGATTGGCTTTATCCAATTAAGGAGGACGATAACTCGTGGAGATACCTGCAAATATCCAGACCGCCGTCTGATTCGAGATGGAGCAATCCAATTAGATACTAATTTTGATTGTTTGACCTGTTACCAGTTGTTATGGATATTGCCAGTAAAATAAGAACTGTAGATATTGCATTGGAAGGAATTGCCAGCCAGTTCAATGGTCCGAATGGTAGATCTCCTTCTGCAGTAAGTTGGAAGGATATTCTTTGCTCTATTTTATCGGAGTCTATAATCACAAGCTCGCCCCTCGCGATCATTCTGGGCTCTAGTAATCCATCGGGTGAAATTTTCAATTCTATTGGGTCGCCGGGGTAGAAAATCCCATTTGTTTTCGATTCAGAGATTCTCCCGGCAGCACCTTCGATAGAGATACTGTATGTCCTAGGGCCAGAGCCGACTGATTCTGGATAAAGAGCAATTATAGAGTCTGAATCCCAAGGGACCTTTTCTTCGAGGATATCTGTTGACAGCCTATGATTTACTACAATCCAATCTATCGAAATAGTATACTTTGGACGATCCTTGCATCCAATAGACCCTTCAATCGTTCCTTTTGTCGATGATGAATTGATTGTTTCAATGAGTATTATTCTGGTAGAATTGGAAGCGATGGCAGGAGTTTCAACATTTCCTGTAGATGTAATATCGACCTCGGTTATACATCCATCAACACTGTAAAAATCTGCATATACAGGTTCATCTTGTAGAACAACTACCGGATTTCTAGGTACGGATAATGTTGAGTTTGCATCACCAATGTAATCTAGTGCTATAGTAGCAGAACTTTCTCCGATTTCAATAACGGTAGCAGTCCATTGGACTAGCATGCCGTGATTATTCCAAATCTTATTGCCAGTATGCCCAAATCTTTCGCCTTCCTGGAAAACATCACCTGCAGAACCATGATCTCGGGCCCTCAGTAAAGCATCATCGCCGTCTGCTTCTACAATCTTAACCCAAGGTTTAGTTGGATCTGTATTAACGAGGTTTGACGATACGTCGCCAAATGTTAGATCCTGTTGCTCAACTAGTATGCCATGACCGGGTAAGCCTTCGTCGAAACCTGTATCAGACCTGAGTGTTATCCAGACATACTCTTGTGGGGCTATCTCAATTTTAATCGGATTACCGCCCTGCGACAATGGTTCTAGAGTGAAGTTTTTGTCATTCGTTAAGATTGGCTCAATGGGATCTATGGCACTAATTAGCTCCAGTGTCGATGATGATGGTAGCGTCGGCCTGGTGCCATCACCTATCCAATTACCACTGGCCATAATATCCCAGTCTCCTAGACCGTGCCAGTTCCTTGTTGGGGAGTCGCTGTGAACATCGTAGAGATCGACAGCCCCCATCTGATGCAGCATCTCATGAACCAATACACCGAGACCACCATGTACTGAAGCCATAGTATAGTGCTCAAATGTATAATCGCCGACTGTTACTGGTTCGTAAAATGCTGAGAAGTGGCTCCATATGCTTGTAGACGGCCCTCCTTCTTCTTGAGCTTGTCCGGAGTGAAGAATGAGTAATCGGTCAACTATGAAATCACCATCAAGATCCCACCGAGATATATCTTGGTTCTGAAATGTGCCCATTATTGCCTGTCTAGCTAATTCTCTAGCACCCCCGGAATCGTCCCCCGTGTCCCTCTCACTTTCTGAATCGGCACCCCAGTGGGACTCCGAGTATGGGGAACCCCAAGTTTCCCCAACTATGGTAGTCTTCAATTGAGAGTCTCCTCCGCTAATTTCTGAGATGTATTGCTCAGCAGAGTGGGTTCCTTCAAACAGATTTCCTAGAAGAGAGTTAGGAAAAGGCTTGGCAGGAAAGCTGACTCTTACTACTGGCCAAAATTCTTGATCCACAAGACCAACCAATGAGTTTTCGTTTTCGTTTCCAGTTTGCACTGAAGAGGTGATGGCATTATTTACGGAATCTGAATTGATGTAAACGAATGAGGAAGCCAATATGAGCATGGTCACAGATACAAGACGAAAAATAGTACCCGCTGGATATTTGCTCACATCGTTAGGCTGGTACCTAATGCTTTCAAACCAATGCCCATGTGATAGAAAGATGAGTCAAATTTCTACTGCTTCATTAAGTAGCGATTCTACCCGGGAATGAATTTGAGACTAGATTAGCTGAAAGTAAAGACAGTATAGCAATTAAAATCTTAAGTCCATCAAACTCAATTGGCAATGTCAGTATGATTGCTCCAGATGAAATTGCTAGTAGTCGCTTCCTGAATCTAGGCTTACCGTTTTTTACCATTCCGAACATCCTTGTTAGCGAGAGTGAAATTGTTGTGACAGACCATATTACAAGCACCCAAGAAAGCGCCATCCCAATGGAAAAAATAGATGCTGCGTCATATCTAACAAGTACCCCCTCTGGTCTGCCGGACGCTTCGGATATCTCGAACAGGATAGGGATAACGTGGGACCAAATTAGGAAAATGATAATCGGGATAATGGTAGTAGTAAGCAAAAGTACTGATATCAACCAATTACGCTCTACTGGATATAGTCCAGATCTAGCGAACGAGTAAGCTTGAATTGATATCAGTGGCATCAATGACAAAAAAGAGAGAAGTATCACGGCGGACCATCGTAACTGTATCCAATCGAATGGCCCGTAGATAGACATGTTTTCATTATTGGGCCCTGTTTCCAAAGGCAATAGCCCTAGCCATTGGGTGATCAGATTATCAATTGAGAATGACCAGAATAAACACATTACAATTAATGCGAATGAAATTCTTCTAGCAATTACGTTCAGTTCGGAAAAGTGTTCGTGCAAACTCCAATTATAGGAGATATAGGCAGTTTCACCAGTCACAATACATCCTTCGCATCAGGTAATGTTCTGGCCGCAAGAACCGTTCTATAAACACCATAAGCAGCCCATGCACTAACAAAGAATGCTGTGCCGGTGGCGAAGTCTGTAAAGTCAACACCTTGGAAAACAATTGGGCTATCAGAAGTAGCCCAACTTACCCCCAGGTAGAAAGATAGAACGAAGCCGAAAGCTCTACGGAATCCCTGAGGGTAAGCGAGCTCACTGGCGAGGAATTCGGGTCCATCGTCATATTTGCGTTCGAGTAACTCCTTCTGAAACACCGCCCCAACAATGAGGGCGGTTAGGCTTGTCCAATAGAACAAATTACCTTGGGAGAATACCCTTTCTGATATCGCATCCTGACGTTCCTGCTCTAATTGCTCCTCAGAAACTTCTAGCAAGAATAGAGAGTCATAGGTGCCTACCGAGATAGTACGTGTTTGCAATGTTGATCCACTCTCTTCGGTAGTGATAGTTCCAGGCGGGTTGACCGAGAATGATAGGATATTCCAGTAGTCCATATCATCTGGTATCCCACCGCCATCTACTGAATTTCCAGCTATCCAGAACTGTACTAAGCCTTCGTCATCCTGAGGAGCAGTCCATGTTACTACCCAAGAGCCATCAGAATCTGTGTCAGAATGTGATACATCATCAGCACGACCTTCAGCATAACGAATTTCCTGATCGGCTTGCCATGTGAAGTTACCAATAGAGTCAGAAGAGAGTAAAAATCCAGCTTGTACGTTTCCATCGCCACCAGAAAGAGTTAGGGAATCTGCGACCCTGATGGTAAGTTCGTAGCTCTCAGTCGGCTCGTACATCAAGGGCACACCGGTAACCATTACCACGGCTCTATCGGACGAAGCGCCATTGTTATGGCATGAGCAACCATACTTCACAGTGAGCTCATCATTGGAATTGTAAGCACCGGGACCATTGCTCATCCCAAGTGCGGGTATTGACACGGCAGCGACTACGAATAGGCACACTAGGGAACGACCGATACTCACACGCATGATATCACTGAATGTTTCTCACAATCGATGTCAAATAACGGTTGGGGGAGGTAGGCCTCATAACTCCTTGATAGAGGCATTCAATTCATTCATCATTTTCTTACCGTCACCGAATAGCATCATAGTCTTGTCTTCGTAGAATAAATCGTTGTCCACGCCTGCATACCCAACAGAAAGGCTCCTCTTGATAATAACAACAACTCTTGCCTTATCTGCATCAATGATTGGCATTCCACCAAGTGGCCCCTCACCAGTACGTGCCACTGGATTGATGGTGTCATTGGCACCGATTATGAGTGCGACATCGGTCTCCGGGAGCTCCGAGTTTATGTCATCCATCTCTATCAGTTGCTCGTATGGCACGCTAGCCTCCGCCAAAAGCACATTCATGTGACCTGGCATCCTTCCCGCAACTGGATGAATTCCGTAGGAAACGTCAACTCCCTGAGACTCAAGAATGTCTGCAAACTCCTTCACTGCATGCTGAGCCTGGCTGACCGCCATACCATATCCGGGAATGATGACACACTTGCTTATTCCATCACAAACCATCGCTACCTCCTCAGGATCACTCCCTACCTTAGTTCTTGTAACTGACTCACGCCCCCCTCCTCCAAATGACTTGAAAAGAACGGCTGTGAGAGTCCTGTTCATTGCCTTACACATAATGAAAGTCAAGATCAGTCCTGCTGCTCCGACCATAGAACCTGCAATGATTAGGACATTATTTCCTATGACGAACCCGGTGAATGCGGCAGCTATTCCTGACATTGAATTCAGCAGACTGACTACTACTGGCATGTCAGCACCCCCTATGGGAATCACGAAAAGTACCCCCAAAAGACAAGAAAGCCCTACTAGCGCGTAGACGTAGTCATAATTATCAGGTTCCTGAACTGTTAGCACTATCAAAGAAATACACCCTACCAAAATAGAACCCTTGACAATATTCAACCAAGGAGGGCCCCAAGTAGGGAAGCTGACCCATCTCCTCCGGCCCCTTTCATCCTTTTTTGTAAAGGGAATATAGAAGCCACCTCTGAGTTTCCCCATGGCCATAAGGCTACCAGTAAGAGTAACCCAGCCGACAATTCCCGATAGCCCGATCGCTACCCATGTTGCGTATAGCTCAACTCCGGGTTCAGGGATGTCCCCCTCCTGTAGTCGCTTCAGAACTTCTGAGAGCCCTACAAGTGCAGATGCACCTCCACCAAATCCGTTGAACAGGGCCACAAGCTCAGGCATCTCAGTCATCTCAACTGTAGTGGCCATGATGTATCCTATTAGCGACCCAAGCACCAATCCGCCAATGATTAGCTCAACTCCTATTATGCCCTCAGAATACATCTTTGCGAGTGTAACTAGAACTGCAAGGAGCATCCCATAAGCACCAAGTCGGTTGCCCTGAGGGGCAGTCTTGGGGCTAGAAAGGCGTTTAATTCCGAATATGAACAAAGCTGCAGACACGAGGTAACCTATGTCCCAGACAACTGAATCGACCATCAATTGCCACCTCTCTTCTTTCCTGCAATCATCTCAAGCATCTTGTTAGTGACCATGAAGCCACCAACTACATTGATCGTGGCCATCACCAATGCAATGAAAGCCAACCAAGAGGCGGTGCCCGGATCTCCATTATTAAATTCGACATTGGAAAGAATCAAGGCACCTACTATAGTGATTCCAGATATTGCGTTGGCGCCCGACATTAGCGGGGTGTGGAGGGTTGGGGGGACTTTACTAATCAACTCAAAACCTAGGAATATCGCTAGTACGAAAACTGTGATGCTGGCTACAAGAGTTGCTGTTGTGAGCATTAGTTTAGCACCTCCATGAGCCTTGTCTGTTTGTCGTGAACTTCTCCCTGGTGGCACAATAGTACTCCGCCCATTCCCGGAACGTGGAACTCGTCCCCTTCTGGTGCCCCAACTAGGATAGCGTCTTCGAGATCTATGGAAATCGACTCATCTTTAGCCAGCGTTGACAGGAATGTAGTCATGTTGTTGGAGTAAAGCATGCTTGCAGTAGTTGACAGTTCGCCGGCTAGGTTCTTGGTTCCTACAATGGTTACGCCATTTTCTGTTACGAATACCTCGCCCGGCTTGGTTAGTTCACAGTTCCCACCCACATCTGCATTCATATCTACGACGACAGATCCGGGCTTGAAAGTGGATACTGCAGAAGAAGGTACTGTAATTGGTGCGGGCCTACCAAAAATCCTAGCGGTAGTTACGATTACATCGGCATCACTGGCAACCTCACATACGGTATCGTTGACCTTCTGAATAAATTCAGGAGTGAGTGGCTTAGCGTAACCAGATTCGTCTTCGAAGTCATCCATTCCATCTACTTCTATGAAACGTCCACCAACAGATTCAATCTGTTCGGCGGCGGATTTTCTTACATCTGAAGCGTAAACAACTGCTCCAAGTCTCTTTGCTGTGGCTATTGCCTGAAGTCCAGCCACTCCTGAACCCATGATAACAAACTTTGATGGGCGTACAGTACCAGCACTAGTAGTCATCATTGGGATCCCTCTTGGAACGTTAGCTGCACCCAGCAAAACGGCCTTGTAACCGGCTAGATTATCTTGACTAGAGTTCACATCCATTGCTTGCGCCCTGGAAAGTCTGCGTGGAATCATATCCATACTAATCAGAGTAATTTTCTTTTCAATGGCCTGTTTTATCGAAATTGGATTTCTGAATGGATCTGAAACACAAACAAATATCTGCCCATCTCTAGCTTTGGAAATGTCAGGCATTGATATTGAAACCACTATGTCAGAGTCAAGCACTGAATTTTTGTCGGAGACTATGAATCCAGCGGATTGATACTCATTGTCGCTGTGATGTGAAATCTCTCCTGCACCCGATTCAACAGATACTTCAAAGCCCAACTTGTTCAGTTTCTTGTAGGAGTTTGGTACTATTGATACGCGGTTCTCACCAACTGGCTCCTTCAGCACGCCAAGTCTCATTTTTTTATCACCCGATTGTGTAAACTGGACCCAATTGAGTAACGTTATTGAAGCCGTCGGCGGGAGGCTTTCTCAAATAAGTCAGCCAAAAATAATGACATAGCCAATTCCGAATACGGCGACATCACAGATTGCATGCGAGAACCAACAAACCCAAACAGATTTGTATCGAACGTAAAGCCAAGACCATACTGTAGCCGCTGATAAAAGTCCGAAACAGGCCATTACTGTTTGCCACCAGAAAAATCCAAAATAATGGAGTGCAATTGCATGATGAAGAGTGAAAAGACTGGCTGAGAGAATAATCGCTTTTTCCTCACTTCCCAGGAAGTCAATAGCCTTGGTTGTTACAAACCATCTGAATACATACTCCTCAAGTAGGCTATTGAGGAAAATCCAGTAAGCCATACCTGCAACATAAATTGGAAATTCTGTGAGTCCAGTTGTTTCGAGCTCAGCAATCATAGAATCGCTATCCAGAGTGTCACCGAAAATGAGCCACATAACAACGATAATGATTGACATAACTATCCCCGATATTCCTCCTGCTAGAATGCCATCCTTGTTGGGTAGTGACCAAGATAGAGAGTTTTTGTCAACCCTTAGATACCAGAATGCCGGGACGAGAAGTAGCCAAGTCTTGCAAATGAAGAAAAATATCTGTGAGACGAGTTCATCATCATTGTAGTTCAGTGTGAATACTATGGATATTGTCGGTACGAATGCAACTAGAGAGAGGGGTAAAATGGAACCTGTATCTCTATTCATGATTGAAAGTATCACAATCAGTCGATATAGTTGGTCACGGATTTGATATATCCTCCAGCAAAGTGCTAAGACTACAATCATTAGCGCACTAACATGTCAAGTGGAGCAAAGAAGGTCGCGGTTATAGGAGCAGGAAACGTTGGGGCAACTTGTGCCTTCGTTCTAGCAGAAAGGAAGGTTGGCGAGATAGTCCTACTGGATATCTACGAAGGATTTGCTAAGGGGAAGGCACTAGATATGAGTCAAGGCGGTAGAGTGCTGAATTACGATGGCCAAGTAACTGGAACAAAGGATTACGAGGATATTGCTAACTCCGACGTAGTAGTAGTAACTTCTGGGTTTCCCAGACAACCAGGGATGACAAGGGAGGATCTGATCGGAAAAAATGCCGACATTGTATCTCAAGTCGGAGAAGGAATCAGGATTCACGCACCCAATGCGATTGTTGTTATGGTAACTAATCCACTGGATTTGATGACTTACCATATGCAAAAAGTGACTGGATTCGAACATAATAGAGTAGTCGGACAAGCGGGGATTCTAGACAGTGCACGTATGACTCATTTTATCGCTCAGGCTGTAGGATGCAGTAATGAGGATGTTCAGGCAATGGTGCTAGGTGGACATGGGGATACTATGGTCCCGCTTCCAAGGTATACCACAGTAAATGGCATTCCAGTCAGCCAGCTTCTGAGCAATGAGGAAGTAGAGGCGATTTGCCAAAGGACTGCTAGTGGTGGAGGGGAAATTGTGAAGTTGCTGGAAAGGGGCAGTGCATTCTACGCACCTGGAAGCGCTGCTGCAATCATGGCCGAAGCAATACTGGATGATAGGAAGAGGGTTCTTCCGTGCAGTACTTATCTTTCAGGGGAGTATGGAATGGAAGACATATACATTGGTGTGCCAGTTGTGTTGGGCAGGAATGGAGTAGAGAGAGTCATTGAACTTGAGTTATCTGAAGAAGAGCTAGATAGTCTGCAGGGTTCTGGTTCGTTCTATAAGGAGCAACTATCTGAAATCCTCGGATACTGAGAAACTAACGAGGTCGGAGTCATTGACTAAACAGTATATTCATCTAGAAAATGATGGGAAAATACTGCTAGTTGATGATGATGGAAAGGGACCACAAATCCCACAAATGGGCAGGTCAGAATTTGATATTTCTGACAAAATAAGGCTCCCAACCATAGAGGAAGTAGGGTTGATGGGGATTGTTTGGAAGGAAAGAAGAATCAATAAAATCAGATTAGGCGATGAAAATTTTATCGTAGTTTATGCAATTCCGGAGATTGCATGGCCAGAGAATTGGGCATGGAAGGACTCAGTAATAAGCGATAACGCTGTAGATCCCGTGGCAAGGGAATCAGTATACAGGACACTGCATAGGGTAGTAAGCAAGGTTGTGATTAAGAATTCAAAGAATGAGATTCTACTGGCCAAGGTTTCAAGAGGATTTTTCACAGGTTGCTGGACATTACCAGGTGGCTTCGTTGACTATGGAGAGCATCCCAGAGAGGCTGCCCAGAGAGAGGCAATGGAAGAGATAGGAGTCAACATCATAATATCCGATCCGGAAGGAGAATCTGGAGAGCCTAGAGTTGGGGTTGACAAGCGGATAGTGCAATCGGCTATATTCAATGAAGAGGGGATAAACTGGGTTTCTTTCACTTATCTCTGCGAGTCTGATTTGACTGGTCAGGAGCTTTCCCCCAAAGACGATGAGATAGAGGATGTACGGTGGTTCTCAATAGAAGAAGCGTTGGAGAGATCTGTTTCTTACTTCGATATACAGGCAATTAACAGACTAGTCGATTGATAATTATGACTTTTGGTAGGTGGTGGGCCTGCCTGGATTCGAACCAGGGTCTATTGCTCCCAAAGCAACAAGCATAGACCAGACTAACCCACA
>MDSW01150792.1_pt1 | contig 12538 bp, 10 predicted proteins | sample 811171 | NCBI WGS metagenome assembly MDSW01 (sample SAMN05326641, study PRJNA326480) | marine metagenome | isolation source: seawater | place: Atlantic Ocean: North West | collected 2012
AAATCTAGATATTTACAAGATTCAACAGGAACTTGCATTCTACTCATTTCACCGGCAGGTTTTGGTAAAACAATCAGCAGTGAGCAATCGATGCAAATCAATATACCTTTGATGGACAACAACATTACTGAAGACGACCGGAATTCTGTGATTGAATTCCTGCAGGGTGACCCGATTCTCACTCAGTCATCTAAAGTGAGAGAGTTCGAGGCTGCTTGGTCCAAGTGGCTTGGCGTCAAACATAGCTTATTTATCAACTCTGGCTCATCAGCAAACCTTCTGACCATCGCTGCTTATAAGCACTTGTACGGAGAGGGTGAAATCATTGTTCCGCCCCTCACCTGGGTCTCTGACATCGCCGCTTGCTACCACAACCAAATGGACCCTGTTTTCGTGGATATCTCGCCCGAAAGCTTGGCCATGAACCCCGCTCAAGTTTTGGATGCAATCACAGATAAAACCAAGGCGGTTTTCCTGACCCATATTCTCGGCTTGAATGGTCTTACACAAGAACTTCTCGATGGCTTAAAAGAGCGCAACATTCCCCTCATAGAAGATGTCTGTGAATCCCATGGCGCTACGTTTAATGGAAAGCGACTTGGCTCATTCGGCGAAGTCTCCAATTTCTCATTCTACTATGCGCACCACATGAGTACCATCGAAGGTGGCATGATTTGTACCGACAACGATGACATTTACAACGTTGCAAAGATGCTTCGCTCACACGGTATGGTCCGTGAAGCAGCTACGGAAGAAGCCAAAGAAGAATACAAAAATAAGTATCCTGACCTAAACCCCGATTTTATTTTTGCGTACCCTGCGTTTAACGTTCGGAGTACCGAGATTAACGCTGTGATTGGCCTGAACCAGCTTCCAAGGCTCGATAGCAACAATGATTTAAGAACAAGAAACTGGAAGCTCTTCTTGGATAATCTCGACTCGGAAAAGTATTACACCGATTTCAATATCGAAGGTTCTGTCAATTACGCATTCATCTTGGTTCTGCGAGAGAAAGACGACGCACGCCTAGAAAGAATTCAGAACGCATTACGTGAAGCCAAAGTTGAATTTCGCCGTGGAACCAGCGGCGGCGGCAATCAACTTCGGCAACCCTATCTGCGAGATAAGTTTCCGGAGAAATACTATGAACAGTTCCCCGAAACGGACCATGTTCACTTTTATGGGTTTTATATTGGTAACTTTCCTACCCTAGAAACTGAGAAGATTACTCAGCTTTGCGAACTATTGAACGCTCAGTAGGTCGGTTTACATACCGGCAAAAAATGTCTGGGCTTGCTCTAGAGTTTCTGGGAGTCCGATATCAATAAACCGGCCATCACACTGAAACGAGCCTACTCCCTGGGCCAGCAATCCCGGTAAAACTTCACGTTCCATCGAAACCTCTTTACCATCGGGTATCGCCGCAATGATATGCTTTGGGAAAAGATACATCCCTGCATTAATCCAGCCCTCACCAGCAAAGCCCGGCACCTTCTCGGCAAATATGTTCACTCGTTTTTGCTCGTCAAACTCCACCCGGCCATATCGCGCGGTATCCTCAACTTTACGAACCGCCATCGATACATCAAAGACAGAGGACTGATGATTTTCAATGAAAGCATTCAAGTCTATTTCACAGAAAGAATCTCCGTTCATGACCAAAACCAATTCATTGGAAATTTGGGAAAGGCCTAAACGGACGGCGCCACCGGTTCCCAGTCGTTCGTGCTCGCAACTATACCGCAATGCCATACCTTTATAGGCCTCGCCTAAACAATCCTCTATCTGATCCGCTAAATGACCAGTGGCCAACACAACCTCGGCCACGCCACTCGTAGCAAGGACATCTAGAAGGTAGGTAATAAAGGGTCGCCCACAAACATCGGCTAAAACCTTTGGACGGTCAGAGACCACAGAACGTAAACGCGTTCCCAAGCCTCCTGCTAAAACAACCGCCGTAAGCGCTTTGGTTGAAGTCATTGAATCTAGATATTCTTAAAGGGTCCGCGCCCAAGCATGGAATAACCCTTGAGGAGTTCCTCGATACCCATGGGAATACTTCGCTTGGCTTCAAATCCAGCCTCTCGAAGACGCTGATTCGAGACAATGTAGTTCCGCTTATCTGGATCTTCACCAATCTCTGCGTAGTGAATGTAGAAATTCGGAATGAACTTTTTCACTTCCTCGGCAAGCTCTGCCTTGGATAGGTTCGCATCATCCAGGCCGACATTGTAAGGCCGCCCTTTCATGGCATCGAAATTTTGCATGGAGTGAATAAAGCAATCGGCAATATCCCGAATATGAATATAGTTCCGTTTAAAATCCTGCTCGAAAAGAACAATATATCCGTCGGTCTTCGCTGCATAAACAAAGTGATTCACCAACAAATCAAGACGCATCTTCGGGCTCATGCCAAAGACCGTTGCCAACCTCAAAGTCACCACGTTCGGTGAATCCAGTAGTATCTTCTCGGCTTCGACTTTGGTTTGTCCATAAAGCGAAATAGGCTCAAGAGCGGACTCTTCAGTGCAGTAAACTTCACCGGATTTGGTACCATAGCCACTGTTGGTAATAGGCATCACAACCCGCTGATCAGAACTTCTCAGATGGTTCATCAACCGAACAGAATCAACGTTAATGGCCTTCGTAAGAGCTGGGTCTTTATCGCAAGCCTTGGCTCCGACAATCGCTGCCAATGGAATGATATAATCGACATCTCGGATAGCTTTGGCCATGACGGATTCATCGCGAACGTCACCACATATAAACTCGAAATCTGGTCGGTGGCACAGATGGAAAAGCGTTTGCTGGTTATAAAAGAGATTATCAAGCGCACGCACCTCATAGCCCTTTTGTAGCAACTCCTCGCATAAAACCGATCCTAAATACCCCGCCGCACCTGTCACTAAAACCTTCTCGCCCATAGCCATCCCTCTCCAAGGTATATTCCCTTGTAAATCGTCTGATTTCTTAAAAACTTAAGTGAAAAATAGAACCAAAAGCATAATCATTTCAATAGGGTAAAAGAAATTAACCAAAGAGATTAAAATATGCGTCACGTATGCTCACTTAAGCTTTCAATAACATATAGGCCCAAAGTTTCTCACCCGATAGAAGCTCTTGCACCCATGCGTGTCCACGCCGAGCTAATTTTTCACGGACTGCAGGGTGCCTCTCTAAACACTCAACCGCCACAGCCAATTCTCGTAAACTATTGAATGGTACATAGTGCAGATAGGGAATGAGCAACTCTTTAGTCTCAATATTCTCTTCCTCCACCAAAACACAGCCAACCAACATGGATTCCCAAACGCGTCCACAGAGAATTTTAGTCGTCACATCACGCGCAGAAAACTGAATACATGTTCGAATTCGCCCCATCAAAGCACCATACTCTTCATCGCTTAGACATAAGCGATTAGGTTTTGGTTGCGAATCTGTGAGAAACAATTCGAACGGTATATTCGCGTCTTCCATGGCTAAGAGCCACAAAGAACGAAGAAAGTTGTAACGTTTAGTGGTCCCCAAAAAAGCCGTATCAACATCTTTCGAATCTAAATCGATTTCTCCACGCGGATAAACATAAGGAAAAGGTAGGACCGATGATTTTGCTTGAGCGGCTGGCTCCAACTTCGAATATGCCAAGTGACTCAAAAGCCAAACCGAATCTACAAACTCAGCCGAATAATTAATCGCCCAAAGACACTCCGGCCAATAAGCATCGGGATAAATTGAAATCAGCTTAAAATTAAAAACTTCCTTCAGTTTAGTTAAGGCCCCCGCATAAATTTGAGGGGTTAATCTTTTATCGGATAAGTTGGAACATAACTGGTCAAAAATCACAGCATCCGGCCTAAAATCCGCAATCACCGCAGCCAATTCTTTCAGCGCCTGAACACGCTCTTCATCACTGTACAGTCTATCAAAGTTAAAGCGATCTGCGTTGAAAAAGCGCATCTCCAAACCGACAGCTTCCGCCGTCACCTTAAAATTACGAGTGAACTCACATGTACGCAGTTTCAAACTTGGATGCATTCGATCTCTTAGAACAAGCAAAACCTTACGTCCCTTTATGGCCTCAACGTCCTCGGATGAAATCGAACCAATTTTACGGGCGATCGACGGTAAGTTTTCATCTGATATCTCCGAAGACTCAAAAGTGTCTTCAAGGCGCTTTTTCAAAATTTCAATATCAGACGCCAGCGATGGCTCCCATGATATTTGACTGCCTAGATGACCGCGAGAAACATCGTGCAAACGAGGTTCAAAAGGTAAAACTGCGTTATAAATCTTGCGAGATATTTCAGACTGACCCTCGCTAAAGAACGCATTGGCAATTTGATAAATCTCCGCAACAGCCTCTTTGATAAAGTTGGCTTCTAAGTCTGGGTTCACCACACTCTTCAGAATATCCTCAGCTTCTTGGTCCTGACCTTCAGCCAACAGACAAATAGACAAGAGCAAAGCCCTGGCCGTTTTGAAAGCTTCAGTATGACCCATTTCCAATTCGAGAATTTTTCGAGCGGCCGTGTAGATATTGCAATGACAAAGAACAAGTAACAAGTTCATGGTTAGGGATTCATTCCCAAGATCATCTAGAAGAGCTTGGGCATTATGACGAATCGGCTGTTCGAGTCCCTCAGTCTCAACCAGTATCCTACAACAAGTACTAAGTTCACTCTCCGCCATCAATAATCACCTATCCCTTAATCCAGCCTAAACAATCCGGTAATTCAGCAATGGAGGCAATCACCTTATCTGCTGATGTCCCTAAGCTCTTGTCTTGAGTTACCAGAACGGTACAACCCACACCGGCCCGCTTTCCTGCCTCAATATCCGACTCCTTATCGCCAATCATAATGCTCTGAGCACAGTCGATATCATGTTCTTGCTTAGCTTGAAGCAGCATACCTGGGTTAGGTTTTCGCATTGGCGATTCGCCCTTAAATTCCTCAACCACACCGTCCACATGAAACGGACAGTAGTAGACTTGGCGAATCAAAATATTTTCTTTTAAAAAGGCATCCTTCATCCATTCGGTCAAACGAAGAAAATCCTCCTCCGTATAAAAGCCACGTGCGATGCCTGCCTGATTGGTAACCACAATGAGTATATAGCCTTGTTCCTGCGCCGCGCGTAAGGAATCAAAAATACCGGGGATAAATTCGAAATCTTCGATGCGACCCACGTAATGAGTATCAACATTCACCACACCATCGCGGTCTAAAAACAATGCTTTGTTCATCGAACTGAAGGCTCCCTCATGTACAGTCATCATTGAGATAAAAGCTGATGCTACCATCTTAAAAATCGGAGCAAATTCCAAAAACTTCACAAAGAATTTCTCTGCTAAATTCAGAATAGGATCCAACAATTATGCTCTCGAGCTGAAAACGACCTTCACGCACCCGCCAAACTGTCTAAGGGCTCGAAAGTGGAAGAGCATTGCGACCTCAAAAAAACCTAAAAACGTAAGGAATTTCAAACACTTAATTAGACCGTCACCCGATTATAATGTATCATTGGATAACACTTGGCCTCTGAAGACAGAGTCGCGCTCCATCGCATGCAAAAGGTGTGGATTGATGGAATATTATGATGAAGGACACACGTGTGATGGTTGAGCTGGCAAAAATTAAGGACAGTTTATCTGGGCAATCCCTCCAGGGACGCAAAGTTCTGGTAGCCGGAGGCACCGGCCTAATCGGAACCAGTATGACCCAAACACTGCTGCATCTCGAAAGCCATGTTCGGTCTACTTACTTCTCAAATACGCCCACAACCCATCCTGAAATCTACGAACAAAGAGACTTTACATCCTTCACCGATTGCATGGAGGCAACCAAGGGCGTTCAGGACTTAATCATTTGTGCAGCTCAAATTTTCGGAGCGCAAATGATGAAAGAAAATCCCACCGGTGCTCTCTTACCCAATCTACAAATCAATGCGGGCCTGATTGAAGCCGCGGCTCGAAATCAAGTCGAACGCGTTATTTTCATAAGCAGCTCTACTGTTTATCAAGAAGCCAACTATCCAATTGCTGAAAGCGATTTAGATTTGAACCAAAAACCGTTCAAACTCTACCAAGGCGTGGGAACACTCAACCGCTATATAGAATCCCTCATTCAATTCTATCACGACACCAATCGGTTTAAAGCCGGCATCGTCCGCCCAACGGCCGTTTATGGACCAAATGACCAATTTGCCGACGGTAAGTCCCACATCATCCCGGCCAATATAAAGCGAGCTTTGGGAAATGAGGACCCGTACGTGGTTTGGGGAGACGGAACGCCCGTACGAGACTTTGTTTACGTTGGCGATGTGGTTGAAAGCGTCCTTCATGTTCTTACCCGGCATTGTCATGCAGAAGCCATCAACGTCGGAAGTGGGAGCCCAATAACCATCGCCGAAGCGGTTAAAACTATTCTCGAGGTTTGCAAAAGCAATCCTACGATAACCTATGACCCGTCTAAGCCATCATCTCTACCTTTTCGTGCAGTCAGCACTCAAAGGCACGATGAACTCTTTCCCGAAATCACGCGTACATCTTTTCATCATGGAATAGAGAAGACAGTTCAATGGTACCAAGCCAGCCTTTAAGCTGATGATGCCTCAAACCAATTGATCTCGCTCCATATTGTGGCACAATCTGTCCATGTCGAGGCTTCTTGCAATATGGATTTTCTGTACCCTATTTTTAGGCCTTTTCAGCCAGGCGGCCTTGGCGCGAACCTTCAACTCAACCCACGGCCCTTTAAAGTTGGAGACCAAGCAAAACGAGCTCCATCATCCCTGGGGCATGGCTTTCCTTGGCCCCCAACGCGTCCTCGTAACCGAGCGTCGCGGTAAGCTGCTTCTATTGAACCTTCGTAAAAAAACGCGTCGCTCCATTGGCGGCTTACCTAAAATCGTAGCGGACGGCCAAGGCGGACTCTTGGACGTTGCTATCGATCCCAACTTTGAGACCAATCGGTGGGTATACATAAGCTACGCCGGTGGTAAGAAACGGTCCAAGAGCACCCATGTTGGTCGTGGCCAACTTAAAAACGGCAAGCTACAAAACTTTCAGGTCATCTTTCGTGCCGGACCTAAAATGAGCGGGCCCCATCACTTTGGTTCAAGACTGGTCTTTTCAAACGATGGGCACCTCTTTATTTCTTTAGGTGACCGAGGCCAAAGAGACTTAGCCCAAGATCCAAGCAATCACGCTGGGTCGATGATTCGTATCTTGCCCAATGGAAAAATTCCAAAAGACAATCCGTTTGTGAATAAGAAGGGTTTTAACCCCAAAATTTATTCTTACGGCCATCGCAATATGCAAGGTGCCGCCAAGCACCCCACCACCGGTGCTATCTGGGCTCACGAGCACGGACCAAAAGGCGGGGACGAACTCAACATCATTAGGCCCGGTCGCAACTACGGCTGGCCCAAAACCACCTACGGCGTGAACTACAGCGGATCTGTCATCACCCAAAACACCACCCTACCCGGTATTCAAAGTCCTGTTATGCATTGGACGCCATCCATTGCACCCTGCGGCATGGCCTTCGTCACCGGCTCACTCTTTCCTAAATGGAACGGCGATATTTTAGTGGGAGCACTCAAACATAGAAAGCTTGTGCATCTGACCATTCGCGGCGAATCCGTGACCAAGCAGGAAATTCTCTTAGAAGATTTGGGTGAAAGAATTCGAGATGTTGAAGTGGGCCCCGATGGAGCTATTTACTTGCTCACCGATGATTTCAATGGACGCCTGCTGCGCCTCACACCCCAATAAAGCAGTTTCATAAGTCAGAAGATCAAAACCAGAGATACGCGATGAATGACGCAACCCATCAACAAGTGGTCAGTCCACAGGTCCAACCAATCTAAACCTCGTCTCAAGCACTTTCAATCGTCTTGTGTCTAAACACCACCCTACCCATTCCATCCGCGCATAGCTGCTATGCAAAACAGGCTACTGGTTCGAAATCAAGCTGGCTGTATGGTGCCGCCCAACTCAAGCGCTCCTCCAAGTCGTTTTCGGGTTCGGAGCGGAAAGGATTATCAAAATGCGACACATTTCCGTATCTCTCTTTTTGGCTTGCGTACTGGCTGCATGTGGCAGCGCCGACAACGCGACCAATAATACCAACCAAACTGAGAACTCCCCTGCGGACACCAACACAGCCCCTGAAACTGACACCACCAATGGATCAGATGACAACGCGACCGATGTTGGCGACACCAACAACGGCACTACAGACAACACGGAGACGGATTCCGGTGACAGCAACAACGGTTCCACCGACGCAGATAACAACCAAGACAATGCAAACAACAACGCTGGCAATTGTGACCGAACAGGTTTCCCAGAAGGCAACCAAACCAGCGCCAGAGCAAGCTCCGGTGGATGGCAGTTTGAAGCGGCAGACGCAAACACAACTGCCTTCATCAATGTTGCCAGCTTTGTGAATTGGGATGGCCCAACAACACCTGGCACCTACACCCTCAGCGGCATCAACTACAAAGACTGTGGGCTATGCCTTTTAGCCGGAACAGGATGTCAGGACGGGACCTGTGAGAAGCTTTACTACGCCCATGAAGGCACCGTAGATGTTACTTCAGCTGGTTTGGAAAACGGCACGGTTATCTCCGGCACCCTTCAGAATGTTGTATTTGAAGAAGTGACCATTGCCGATGATTTCACCACCACCAAAGTAGCTGGCGGAAAAACTTGGTGCTTCGATACTTACGCCTTCAACGAAGTCTCCGTTGACCCCAATGCTCCACAAGAAGTGGTAGCCTTCGACCAAACAGCCTCAAGCTGTGTGACTGGCGGCAATGGCACTGGCCTTGGCCACAACATCGACAACCTGCAACTGCAAAACTGCAACGGCGAGACCATCAGCCTCCACGACCACTGCGGCGCAAGCAGCGCGGTTTGGTACGTGCACACCGCTGGCTGGTGCACCGCATGTGATTACTGGCTGCCACGGGTGCAGCAACTACACGAACAAGAAGCAACCGACGGATTAGAGGTGTACTATGTGTTGGGGCAAGACCTTCAAGGCGAAGCACCGACCGCTGAATACTGCACGCAGTATGCAGAGGCCAAAGGCGTCGACCCAGCTCGTCTGTTGATGGACAACGGCGCAGCCGGTGCTTGGGGCGTATTCCAAACGTCTATCAATATGTACGATGCCGGCTATATCCCATGGAACGCCGTTTTGCGCGGTAGCAACATGGAATACCTATGGGCCGACAACGTGACCGACGGAACCATTACCGGCCTCGAAGAAGCCGTGGAAGAAGCTCTGGGCAAAGATGTTGATTTCAGCGTGATGCTTCAAGAGTAGCCATTCTGCAGTGGGGGCGGCCTAAGTCGCCCCCGCTCAGTTTAGCTCGGCAACTCGCTCTTCAAGACATAGCGCAGAATTTGAACCACCTGCTCTGGCTTTTCAGCAACCGCTAGGGCGGCCGCATCCACTTCCTTGAGTGCGTGCTGGTGTTCTGGCTGGTGCAACACAATAAGCGACTTACCTAGAGCAGCCGCATAGCCTGCATCAAACGCTGCATTCCATTGCTTGTATTTTTCACCAAAGCGGACCACCACCACATCTGCATCTTGGATGGCTTTGCGGGTTCGGATGGCATTGATTTGAGCGCCTTTTCGGTCGTACCAGAATTTGTTTTCTTCGGGGCCTAGAATAGCCACCCCACAGTCGTCACTGCTGGCGTGGTCCGTGACCGGACTGGAAAAATCCACATCCAAGCCTTCGGCACCGTTTTGAATCTGCTCACGCCAATCGGTGTGAATTTCTCCCGAGAGATAAACTTTGAGCCCCATTGTATTCTCCTTTAGCGTTTTTCCGCCTTTTGAATACGCCGGATATTCTCTTTTTCCAATGTTGTGAGCAGACTTTGAATGGATTTTTTGGGAGCTGGCAGCTTTTGATACCAAGATTGAGCCTGAAAGTGCTTTTCCATAGCTCCACCGGCCTTAAATCGGTGGCCATGACGGGCAAAAATCTCATTGCGCATGATTTTGAGCTGCTTTTTAGAAAAGAGCTTAAGGTAATCGGGTGTGAGCAACACCCGCGACGCTTGTGGCATTTCCCCAGGAAGCTGCCTCTCATAGGGCGTATAGAATCCTATTTCAGCCGCCTGACCCGCTTGCGTCGCCAAATCGAGAAATCCCAAATGCTCTTGACCAGCCACCTTTACAACAACCAAGTGCCCAATCACTTTCTTGCCTTGCAGAACCTGGTGCCCAGATAACGTGAGTCCATCCGAACCAGCTGCATAGGTCGTCACCCACTGGCCACCGTCTGAACCGCCCCAACCTCCCTGGGACCGTGTCATCAAAACCCTACCTTGGGCATCCACAAACCAATGCTGGTCGTATTCCATCTCACTGAACCCAAAATGAAACGACCCGTGGAATTTTTTATCTGCAGTCACCGCAAACAAACAATGGGTCGGTATTTGGGAATCGGGGTCATCTGGCATGCCATGAAATGGTTTCAGGTTCAGAGACAGCGGACTCTCATTTTTTGTGCATGTGTCAAATGCAGCTGGAGGACCTGAACCCAAACCACCAGAAATAACAGCCACTGTAAATGCTACTGCATAAATCATAGGGTCATCACCTCATCCGTATTGTTTCGTAAATTAGGTTGGCAAAGTTCGTTTGCGTCCATGGTCATCCACCGCCACGAAGGTAAATGTTCCGGCAGTGACTTGGCGCTCGGTGCCCGTCACCGGGTGAATGCACCAAGTATCCACCTGAATCGTCATGGACGTGTTTCCAGTTTTCACAATGCTTCCATAACAACAAACCAAATCGCCCACATGAACCGGCTCGTGAAAAGCCATCTTCTCGATACCAATGGTCACCACGCGACCTCGAGAATGCTGCTTTGCTATGACACCCGCGGCCAAGTCCATTTGAGAAACAAGCCAACCACCGAAGATGTCTCCGTTGGCATTGGTATGGGCCGGCATGGCAAGGGTTTGAATGGCGAGTTCGCCTCGGGTTGAATCACTCATCAAGCTGCTCCTCTCAGATTGAGCCCTTAAACGGTCAGCTCTCGAATAAACCTAATCATATCAGTAACTTTGTCACCATCCATATGACCACTGCTTGATTGTAATCACAGATACGGAGGGCAACCAAACCGCATGAGCGCGGACCAATCCGTGATGCGTCAGCCCTTTGCCCAAAAAATCAATGGATTCCCACACCAATAAAAGAACAAACCTGGCCCGAGACAAGGTTTTTGTCACATGAAATGCTTGTGGTCGTATCACCTTTAAGTAACCATTAAGGCTCAAGAATCTTAGGAGAAATACATGATTTGGCGTGGCCCGATAGCTTTCGTACTTGGCTTGTTCACCCTTGCAGGATTATCAGGTTGCGGCGATTCATCCGACATTGATTCAAGCGCACTTCAAGAGCTCTTAAATCAGCAAGAAGAGGCACTCATTGTTCTTGAAAGCGGTACGTTAGAAGGACCTTTTGTGATTCAGCACGCAGTTACTTTGCGCGGTGCCGATGACGGTTCCACCATTCTCAGTGCTCCTGAAGCCGCTGTTCTTTTGGTAGAGGGCAATCCCGCCAAGATTCGTTTAGAAAATCTAACCATCGACTCAGAGCATGTGGGCCTCTTGGCCGAATTCGACGGTGACCTGGAACTTGAAAACGTCACTTTTCAAAGTGCTCATGGCGTGGGTGCTTATATTCACGACGTTGCAAACCTAACCATGAACTCAACCACCTTTAAGGGTGGTGTGACCGCAGACCAACTCACCGCCAAGCAGGAAACCTACAATGCTTCAGAGTTTGCAGTCATCGGCCTCTATGTAGATGACGTTGCAAATGCGCAGCTCACTTCCGTGAACGTTTCGGGCTACGCCGGAATGCCAGTGATTTTTCACCGCTCGGCGGTTATCTGGACCAACGGCATTGTCACAGACAACGCAGGAATGAGTGTGGTGGTTGAAACATCCGAAGCAACCTTCGAAAATGTTACGGTTCAAAACTCTCTGCAAAGCACCGTCGAGGGCTCCATTGAACCTATTGGCGTCACCATTGCCGATACAGCCACCCTCACCTCCACAAATCTCACGATTCAAAGCATGGGCGGTCACGGGCTTCTCCAAGATCATGCTCAATCCAGCCACAGCGGTCTTAGGGTAACAGGCGCAAAATACGCAGGTGTGTGGGTACAAGATTCAGTCCCAGATTCCGGCTCTGCCCTCTCGCTAACCGGTGAGAGCAGTATCAGCGAGAACCAAGGTTCGGGATTGGTCTTTCTGGAATCAACCGGCCTAAGTCTAACCAGCACTTCTCTCTTGTCCAGCGTTCCACTGGAGACGCCGCTGCAAATGGATAACCTCATGCCTGTTTCAGATGGTTTGCACCTGCAGGCAGCCAGCGGTGATATCAGCCTCACAGACGTCACAGTTGAAGGGCACGAGCGTGTCGGGGTTCTTCTCTGCGGCGGTATGGAGCAAGTTTTGCCAAACGGTATCACCATGTCAGGCGTTAGCATCA
>MDSW01218053.1_pt1 | contig 12537 bp, 10 predicted proteins | sample 811171 | NCBI WGS metagenome assembly MDSW01 (sample SAMN05326641, study PRJNA326480) | marine metagenome | isolation source: seawater | place: Atlantic Ocean: North West | collected 2012
TATGTTTCTAGCTGGAAAACATTTTTTTGAGAAGAATCAATCTTTTCCTGACATCATGATTTTCTTAAGTATGCATGCCATTAATCGTAGACATGATCATATTGATAAAGCGCTAAATGTATTAAGAGTAACTGAAAGTGACTCTGTCGTTTCTGTTCAGGAAGAGAGGGAGCCAATGTTCAGTTATATGGAAAATGGCCTAAATCTGATCAATCCAGGGCGATTCCAAGATCTTATATATGATAGAGAGAGGCTTTATCGATTTAATGGTTGTTTGATAGCTACTTGGTGGGAGATTTTGGAAGCACATGGCCTTTTTGGAGATAAAATTGCACATATAGAAATGTCTGCTGAAGATAGCATGCAGATTAAAACATCTTCAATGTTGAGCAACTATCAAAAAAATCTGAAAGCATAAAGATCCTTAATTTCATAAAGACAATTAAAGATAAGAAAAAGTGATAAATGACTTTATAAAACATACAAAAGATGAGAATTGTTTGCATGTTTTCTTGATCAATAATCCATTCACATCAATTATTTCTAGGATGATTATTGATGCTTATGAGATTAAAGAATGTAATGTCTTTTCCGTTTCAATACGCAATACTGATACTTCATTAGTTAGCAAAGAATCCTTTATTGTGAAGATGAGTTTCTTTGATAGATTTCTAATTAAATTTTTTAGAAGAAGTCCGCAAGCAAATCGTTTACTCAAAGACTTAAGTAAAAAGAAAAAGAAATTTTTCCTATATACATCTTGGGCTTATGAGGAATCAATTACAAATTCGGATGGATTGAAAGTAGCAAATTCTCATCCATCAGTTCAAAAGCTTCTCTCATCTGATTTATGCATGGGTCATGCATATATAGAAGAAGGACAGCTAACCCACAGACCAAGCAAACCTTATGAACCAAAGGATCGTCAAAGATTGCATGATGAATATATTATGAAATTTGATGGTCAATTCAGGGATGATGAGCATCGTTTGGAAAACAGGTTATATTATCGTAGTGATGCTTATGCATTTATTGGAGCAGTAGAGGGCGCGTTCCCATCTGCTCCTCAAGATAAGAGAATTATCTTAAAGAATTACAATGCACCCAAAGAACATTATGCTCCATTTCTATTGGGAACTAAGATGATAGGTCTTACTTGTGCAGAGAGGCGGTTATCTAATAATCAATGGCAGACAATGTTAAAGAAGTTGATCAGTCAAATGCCTAATGGAGGCGTTATTAAACTTCATCCTAGCTTTATTACAGATTCAGAAAAGAATAGGAAAATAAAAACCATCTTCAACCAAATCGCTCCACCCAATGTAGATCTATGTGATGATGATGCAATAATAGAAATAGAGATGTTATTTGAGTCGAAGGTCTTGATCGGCTCTTTGACATCACTGAGAAAGTATGCCGATGCTTTTGGTTCTGAATTTATCAACCTCGAGCTTTATTGAAATTGGATTAGATAACAAATATGACATTATCAATAACAAGAACTTCTATACAGAACTTTGCACTTTATCTTTATTTTTTCTCAATCAATATTGAAAACTTTAATCTATATGGATATGGTTCAATTTCATTCTTTTCAGGGTTGATATATCTCCTTGCAATTCTTCCCAGCATAAAGGTTATGTCGTCTCTAAATAATAACTTAAGATATTTTTTGCCAATTATGATTTATTTTGTTTGGCTCGTAATAAATAGTCTAATCAATGTTAATTGGTATTCAGCAAGAGTTTTTGATGTTGCTTTTTTTCTTAATATCGTCTTCTTTTTTGCGATAGTAAATCATGCTAGCAAGGATAAGTTAGTCCTTGAAAAAGCATTTTTTGTTTTTTCCCTAGGATCAATATTCACAGCCACACTTCTGTTTTTTGGTATTGGCGCTGAGCAAACTGATGAAGGTTTGCGCGCAGCAAGGACGACATTTTTTAATGCTGGACCTAATGAGCTTGCCATCAAGCTGGTTACAGGTGCCATCATAATAGTTTCAATGATAATTCAAGATATATTAGGGTTAGGTAAAGTACGTTATCTTTTGGCTTTGTTTCTGCCTCTCATTTTCATTGCAGTTCTTGAGACAGGTTCGAGAACAGCATTGCTAGTGATGCCAATTGCAGGATTAACTTGGCTCTTTTTCAGAGTAGTGTCTTCAAGATATAAGGTCTTAGCGCTTATAAGTGGAGCCATTGCTTTTATTGCTATATTTATCCCAATAATCTTTTTTGCTTTGCAGAATCAGGTGACTTTGGATCGTATTGCAATTACTGGCGGTAGAGGAGACTTTGGTGAATTTGGAAGATTCTTTTTATGGGCAGGATTTTTTAATCTTTTAGGAGAAAACCTATTATTTGGGAACGGTTTATCAGGATTTGATCTCATAACTTTCAAGTATTTTGGCTTTTTGGAAAGCCCTCATAATGTCTTATTAGAGGTGCTATTGTACACAGGAATAGTTGGACTGATAATCTATGCTTTATTTATTTACAGAACTGTTTACGCTTCTTATAGGCTGTATAAAGATCAAGGAAGATTGCTCCCGATTCTTCTACTACCCACCATTTTTGCATATTCAATGGCCTTACAGGCCTTAACAGAGAAAATTTGTTGGCTAGCTTTCGCATATATTGTCGGCACGTATCTATTTAACTATTTTCCTAAGAGAATAAATTCTGAATGAAAATATTAATTGTCATAGATACCCTAGCTAGCGGTGGAGCTCAGAAACTTAAATTAGAGTTAGCAAAAGGACTTACTAATAAAGGTCATGAAGTCGAGATATTTATTTATGACTCAAACTATCAATTTTTTGAATCAGACTTTATAGATGCAGGAATTAAGATACATATTGCCAATAGACAATCCCCAGGTTTTTCATTACAAGTCTTGAGAGAGTTAAGATACCTAATTAGAACTCAAGAATATGATGGTGTAATTAGCTCACTTCACGCTCCCAGTATATATTCAGCCTTTTCAATACTTGGAGTTCGAAGAACAAAGCTTATAGTTTGTGAGGAAAGTTCATCAAAAGCACCCATTCCACTGATAAAGAAAATCCTTTTTTACTTATCTACGATAATTGCAGATCACGCAGTTGCTAATAGCTATAGTGAAGCAGAAGAAATGAGAAAGATACCAGGTAGGCAAAAAAAGATTCACACTATATGGAATGGATTTGATTTAGAGTCAATACCCTTTAATCCAAAAATCTTCACTAAAGAAGAAAACATAGAAAACTTGCTAGTTGTTGGACGAGTTGCTTATCCAAAAAATGGTTTAAACATAATGAAAGGCCTGGAGATATTCTTATCAAGGAACGGATGGATGCCAGAATTAAATTGGATCGGTAGAAGGGATTCTGATACAAGATCTGCCAAGGATTTGAGATCAAGCAAGCTGCAGAATGAAATGGATGAATATCTCAAATGTCATCCTAATGTTGCATCAAAGTGGAATTGGCTCGGAAATGTTGATGATATATTCAAGTATTACAAAGATGCTGACGCTTTAATCGCAGTTAGCTTATATGAAGGTTTGCCAGTAGTTATCTGTGAAGCGATGCTCTCAGGATGCTTCGTGATAGCTTCAGATGTTTGTGATCATCCTCGTCTAATTGGTGAAGAGCTAAGAGGGATCTTATGCGACCCAAATTCACCTGAGTCTGTTTGTTACGCTATTGAAAAATTTAATAAAATGAATTCTTCCCAAAAAAACAAAATAGTTAACAAGGCAAGATATTTCGCAGAAAATAATTTTAAAATAGAAGAAATGGTTAATGCCTATGAATCATTGTTGACTCAGTAATAAAACAATAATCGGGATAAAAACATAATATGAACTCAAAAGCAAAAGTGGGGTTAATAGTTGATAATTGTGATCAAACTAGACAGATCATGGAGCTGATTAATTATTCTCATGATTCTTCTGTTTATGAGATAAGCCACTTAATTGTTCAGGACATTCCCAAGAAAAGATTATTTGAACTAATGGGTAAGACTTCTATTGCTGATAAGATCTCAGCTGGTTCTTTTAAAATCATTACAAAAATTGAAGAGTATTTTGTTAAAAGCAATCCGCAATACAAGAAGCTTTTACCATTCTTTAAGAAATATTCAATCAAGGATCTGAAATTACCTATTATCAAAGTAAGCCCTGAGATTTCAGAGAGTGGATATGTATTTAGGTATAGCAAAAATGATTTACAGAGAATAAAAGCAGAAGGAATCGAACTCTTGGTTAGATGTGGCTCGGGAATTCTTAGAGGTGAAGTACTTAATATTTGTGAGAAAGGGATAATCTCATTTCATCATGCAGATAATAGAGTCAATCGAGGAAGTCCTCCTGGATTTTGGGAAGTTTTGGAGCGTCAAAAAAGCACTGGTTTCATCATACAAATACTTAATGATGAGCTTGACGGAGGCGATGTGTTATTCAGGGGTAATATTGCTACCTCATATCTTTACACATTGAATAAAATCAAGCTCTACAGAAGAGCAAATATTTTTATGCATAAAACCTTAGAGAATCTTTTTGAAGACACAGGTCAGAGAAGGTTTTATAAAAAAGAGCCTTACTTCCATATGCTTTATAGGTTGCCAAGCTTAGCGAAGCAATCTGAATACATACTTAAAACAGGATTTCATATCTTAAAAAAAGTAATCAGAAAGATTTTTGACAAAAGGCTTCGATGGAGTGTCGCTTATCAGTTTATTGATGAATGGAGAGGAGCAGCACTCTGGAAGTCAAAAGTTATAGAAAATCCTCCGAATAGGTTTCTTGCTGACCCATTTATTCTATTTCATGAAGATAAACATTATTGTTTTCTAGAGGATTACAACTATAGCTCACAGAAAGGAAGAATATCAGTTTATGAGATTAATTATTCAGGAGAAAAAGACCTTGGAGTAGCATTAGAGGAAGATTTTCATCTCTCATATCCATACTTAATTAAAGATAATAATAATTTATATATGTGTCCGGAGACTCATGATACAAGGGATATAAGGATATATAAGTGTATAGACTTTCCAAATAAATGGGAGCTTGAGAAAATATTAATTACTGATGTTACAGCAGCTGATACTTCAATATTTAAAATTGATTCAAAGTGGTGGATGTTGACTAATATAGATACCTCAAATATTGGTGACCATGATTCTGAGCTCCATATTTTTAGTGCTGAGGAACTATTGTCAGATAAGTGGACGCCTCACCCATTGAATCCAGTTTTATTTGATTCTAGGAGAGCAAGAAATGGAGGCTTTATTGCCGATAAAGGTAAAATATATCGCGTTTTTCAAAAACAAGGATGGGACTTATATGGAGAGGCTTTTGGTGTAGCTGAGATAACAGAAATTAATGGTGATGATTATCAAGAGGAAGTTATTTTTGAGGTGTCACCAAAATTCCACAATAAAGCAATAGGAACTCACACACTAAATTATCAGAGAGGTTTGCTTGCCACAGACTTTCTAGTTTTCAGTGATATCAAAAAATAAGTAATATAGAAAAATATGGGTTTGAACCAGAAAAAAAATCAAAGTGAAAATTATGTATCAGATTCTGATAGCCTTCTCTCTGTTAATCCGTTTTCAAATAAAGAATATCAGATCCCATCTGTATTAGATGACAGAAAAAATATAGACAAATTCATTAATAATAATGAAGGGAAGAAAGTTATCGTCGTTCAAGGTCTAGGATATGTTGGTGCAGCTATGGCAGTAGTTTGTGCCAACGCTATTAAGGAGGACTATGCAGTTATAGGAGTTGATTTAGCTAATAAGCAATCCTTTTGGAAAATAAGATCAATAAATGAGGGCATTTTCCCATTTATAGCAGATGATCCAAAAATTGAAGATTATTTCCAAAGCTCTCGAGACAGAGGAAATTTTTATGCGACATTTGATGAATATGCATACTCTACAGCAGATGTTGTCATAGTTGATATTAACTTAGATGTCCAAATTGACTTTTTAAAAGATACTTTCTTCAAAAAGAGAAGAAAGAAAGAGATTTCTAGCTATCATATTGATATGACTGGCTTTAAGAGTGCCATTCAATCTATTGGAAAAAACTGCAGAGAAAATGCATTGGTTTTAATTGAATCTACTGTTCCACCTGGAACAACTGAACAAATTGTACTCCCAATTTTAAAAGATAGTCTTGAGAAAAGAGGGCTCAATAGTAGCCATATCAAACTTGGACACTCATCTGAAAGAGTGATGCCTGGGCCAGACTACATTGACTCCATACAAAATTTTTATAGGGTTTATTCTGGAATTGATGAAATCAGTGCAGATCATACAGAAAATTTCTTAAGGACAATTATTTCCACTGAAGATTATCCCCTGACTCGTCTAAGTTCCACAAACTCTACAGAGATCTCTAAGGTATTAGAAAACTCATATCGAGCTATGAATATTGCTTTTATTTCTGAATGGTCTCGTTTTGCAGAAGAGTCGGGGGTGAATTTGTTTGAAATAATTGATGCTATTAAGATGAGACCAACTCACAGCAATATGATGTATCCAGGTATCGGTGTTGGAGGTTATTGCTTAACTAAGGATCCTTTATTGGCTGGCTGGTCTAGGAATAATATTTACGGGTCAGATGAAAAACTTTCTCAGAGTGAGATCAGCGTCGATATAAATAACCAAATGCCTCAAGATGCATTCAATTTCCTCAAATCCAAATATCAAGATGAAGTATTAGGAAAAAATATTCTTCTGCTTGGGGTTTCTTACAGAGGCGATGTTAGCGATACAAGATCAAGTCCAGTAGAGTCATTTTACCATAACTGTATAGATGCTAATTGCGAGGTCTCTTTACATGATCCTTATGTCAACTTTTGGGAAGAGATTAAACGCCATGTCCCTAAGCATTTGGGTGAAGTACTTAGACCAGGATTTGATGTGGTTGCAATTACATCTGGACACTCTGTATATAAAACTAGAAAGTTTATTGATCATCTAATGATTGTGAGGCCAAAAATTATCTATGACTCAATAGGTATTCTAGCTGCTGAGGACATATTCAGACTCCAAAGGGTATCAAAAGTTTGTGTAATTGGAAGAGGTGACATTTGAGTCTAACTAAAACATCAGAGAAGGTACTAATTCTTGGTGGCGCAGGATTTATAGGCTTTAATCTTGCAAAATATTTATCTGAGAACACAAATCATCAAATAACAATTGCAGACAACCTTTCTAGAGGAACTCATGATGATGACTTTTCCTCACTTATTAATAAATCTGGGATAAGATTTATTGAGTCAGACTTTACGCTTAGTAAGTCGTTCAGAGTCCTTGATGATGAGTATGATCAGGTTTATATGCTTGCATCTATAGTAGGTGTTGATAATACATTATCAATGCCTCATGAGGTCATAAGAGTCAATACTCAGTTAATTCTTAACACTCTGGAGTGGATAAAGGAATCAAATATCACAAAAGTTTTATTTACGTCTACAAGTGAGAATTATGCTGGAACAATAGATGAATTTGGTTTTACTATTCCGACCCCAGAAAATATTCCCTTATCTATCCCTGATATAACCCATCCTCGCTATACATATGCAGTTACAAAGATGCTTGGTGAGTCTGCTTTTCTGAATTATTCAAAAGCATTTGATTTCAAATGCACAATTGTCAGATATCATAATGTTTTTGGTCCCAGAATGGGATTCAGTCACGTGATACCAAATCTTGTTGATAGATTTATGCATGGTAATGAGGATCCCTTTATGATGCAGGGACATGACCAGACAAGAACATTTTGTTATATCACTGATGCAATTGAGGCTACCATATTAGCTATGGAGAGTAAAAAGACACATGGTGAAATCTACCACATTGGAGCTGATAAAGAGATTACAATAGAAACACTCATAAAGAAATGTGGAGAGTTTTTCAACTATCAAGGGACTTATGAACCAGCACCAACATTCCCCGGATCAACACAAAGAAGATGTCCAGATATTTCAAAAGCATTTGATCATTTTTCTTATAAACCCAAAATTAATTGGAAGGACGGTCTTGAAATAACATTAGCTTGGTATCAGGATTTCTTCATGAATAAAGGCAGAAAGTATGAATCTCACTAATAAAAACGTTTTCGTAACTGGAGCTGGCGGCTTTATTGGCAGTCACCTTTGTGAACATCTAGTGCAAAGCGGGGCTAATGTCACTGCTATGTTGCACTATAACTCAAAAAGCGATTGGTCCAATTTAGAGTTTGTAGATGAAGAGACTAGAAAAGCTATTAAAGTAATTAAAGGAAATGTAGAGGATTCAAGCTTTATTGATATGAAAACTAAGGGACAAGATATTATCTTCCATTTAGCAGCCTTGATAGGAATCCCATATTCTTATGAAGCACCACTCAGTTATGTAAGAACTAATGTTATTGGCACCACAAATATTTTGGAAGCGGCAAGGAAGAATGATATCGATCTTGTAATAAATACATCTACATCTGAGACATATGGTTCTGCTATATATACACCAATAGATGAATTACATCCTCTGCAAGGTCAATCCCCTTATTCTGCCTCAAAGATTTCAGCAGATAAATTAGCAGAGGCATATTTTAACTCATTTGAACTGCCTGTAATTACTGTAAGGCCATTTAATACCTATGGCCCAAGACAGTCATCTAGAGCAGTTATTCCTACCATTATTTCACAATTGATTTCTAGCGAAAGTTTAAAATTGGGTGATCTTTCTCCTGTAAGGGACTTTACATTTGTTGATGACACGGCAAGAGGGTTTTTATGTGCCGCAAAAATGGATGAACACATAGGTGAGGTAATTAACCTTGGTTATGGTGAAGCAGCAAGCATTGGTGAAACAGCAAAAATAATTATGGGAATATTAAATATCGAAAAGGAGATTATTTCTGAAGATTCAAGAATAAGACCAAAAAATAGTGAGGTACTTCACCTAGTTAGTGATAACAAAAAGGCTGAAGGTTTAATAAATTGGAAACCTGAGGTTGATTTTACTTCAGGACTTGAAAGAACAATCGAATTCATCAAGGATAACTTAGAATTATTTAGGACTGACTCTTATAACATCTGATATGCAAGCTCTCATTCTAGCTGGAGGAAAAGGAACAAGGCTAAGACCCTATACAGCGATTATGCCCAAGCCTTTAATGCCAATCGGAGATATGCCAATCTTGGAGATCCTAATAAGGCAACTGAAAGAACAAGGCGTTGATTCTATAATTCTAGCTGTGGGATATCTGCACCACATGATAGAAGCATACTTCGAAGACGGTAAAAAATTTGGTATTCCCATAACATACTCGCTCGAAAATGAACCATTGGGTACTGCAGGCCCAATAAAGCTGGTTTTAAAAGATCTCGATGAAAACTTTTTAGTATTGAATGGTGATTTACTAACAACTATTAATTTTTCTAATTTATTTAATGCTCATCTTGAGGCAAAGGCAGCCGCAACAATAGCTGCTTTTAAGCGCACAGTTGATATTGATTTCGGAGTTCTTGAAATCAATGAGAAATCAGAACTAGAAAATTATAGTGAGAAGCCAATCTTTGATTTTGATGTCAGCATGGGTATTAATGTTTTTAATAAGAGTGCAATTGAGGGCATTATTGAGGATTTGGACTATATTGATATTCCAGATTTAATGATGGAACTTAATAAAGAGAAAAAGAAGATATTTTGTTATCAAGAAGATTGTGACTGGTTAGATATTGGTAGAATCGAGGACTATAATACTGCTGTCGACATTTTTGAGTCCAATAAGAAAAGCTTTCTTCCTGAATCATAAATGAGAGTTCTCATTACCGGTGCAGGGGGCTTTTTAGGTGGCAATCTTGCAAAATTTATAGCCCAAGAGGGATGTGAGGTTTATACACTTGGGAGTAAACCAATTTCTGGATATAATCATTTTTTTTTAGATAGCCCAATCAATAAAAAATTAATTCATGATGCTGTTTCTAAGGTAATGCCAAACCTAATTTTTCATTGCGCTGGAAGTACAAATCAGGAAGCTATTTTGGATGCCTTTTGCGTCAATACGTTTTATGCGGCATTCATCCTTGAGGCCTTGGATGATTTAGGACTCTCTGATAAAACAAAAGTAATGATAATTGGTACTTCAGCTGAATACGGACATATTTCTGAAGAACAACTACCAATATCAGAAGTTCTTAACCCAAAACCATTTAATCTCTATGGAAAAAGTAAGCTTGCACAAACGGAACTTTCACTAATTTGGCAATCAAACAAGAATCCGCTTCTCGTAGTTAGGCCATTTAATATCATTGGGCCTGGGACACCTAATCATCTAGTTGTTGGTAATTTTTTGCAGCAAATTAATTCAATGAATCAAAAGGGCATTCTTAGAACAGGGAATCTTAGCACCGCAAGAGATTTTATCGATATTGATGATGCAGTTAGAATTATGTGGAAGCTGATACATTCCGATAGATCTTATGGAGAAGTGATTAACCTTTCTCGAAATCAAGCAGTGAAAATTATTGATATCGTCAATTATCTAATTGAGGAATCTGGCAAGAAGATTGAGCTAATTTCGGATAAGTCCAGATTTAGGGAGAATGATATCCCAATTCACTATGGAGATAATACTAAGTTACTAGATATTATTGGCGAATTCACATTTACTGATTGGAATACCACTCTTAAAAAAACAATCGATTATCATGTTGCCTAAATTGCTGCTAGTTGGTGCATTTCCATCCATTAATGGAAAAGAGAACAAAAGACCAGTTTATGGCGGCATCCTTAGATCTACAGAAATTATAATGAATTCTAAATCATTCAATAACTATGAAATAATACCTTTGGATTCATCTCAAATATCGAATCCTCCGCCTAATATTCTTTTTAGATCATATTTTGCTATCAAAAGGATTTTAAAGATTATCAAAATCCTGGTTACAGAAAAACCGAATGCTTCTCTAGTATTTTGTTCGGATGGTTTAAGTGCACTAGAAAAAGGCCTTATGATATGGCTTTGTGATTTATTTAATTGTCCTTCTTTAATCTTTCCAAGAGCTGGAAATTTAATAAATCAGATTTCTAATTCTGGATTAATGTTACAAGCAATTAGGTTTTTATTTGGCAAGGCTGACATTTTCCTTTGTCAAGGTCAAAAGTGGTCAGATACTGCAATTAATTTATTAGACTTTAAAAGCTCAGATGTATTGGTTGTAAATAATTGGACAGCAACCAGCCAACTTATCTCCATCGGAGAAAAAAGAATATACGAGTCATCTATGGAGGCAACCCCAAGACTGCTATTTGTTGGGTGGCTAGAAGAGTTCAAGGGAATTTATGAAATGCTATCTGCGTCAAAGAATCTTAAAGATTCATATATTGATTTTCAGTTATCGATTGCAGGACGAGGAGATGCTGAGATCTCTGCAATGAGATTTGTTAAAGAAAATGATTTAGAGGATCATGTTAGATTCTTAGGATGGCTTGATGAAAAATCTTTAGAAAGCGAATTGGCTCAACATGATATCTTTGTTTTACCTTCGCATCATGAAGGTTTACCCAATGCAATGGTTGAAGCATTGGCCTCTGGTCTAGCGGTCATTGTGACTTCAGTTGGACTTATACCGGATTATATTATCGATAAAAAAAATGCCCTACTTACTATGCCAAAAGATATTGAAAGTCTGGAGCTTGCAATGAAAAGTCTTATCCTTGATCAAGAATTAAGGGTTAGCATCGCAAAAAGAGGACACGTGCTTGCAAAAGGATCTTTTTCAACGGATGTTTCTTTGGAAAAGTTATCAGCTACTATCAAAAACTTAATAGCTTAGTCGGAAAAAAGTTTGAAAGATATGTAGGGATTATTAAAAGGTTATTTTAGAATACGGGGATGGACTTGAAACAGTCAGAAATATTTAAAGACAGGGTACTTATGATCACTGGAGGTACAGGATCATTTGGGAACGCTGTAGCTAAAAGATTCGTAGACTCTGATCTAAAGGAAATAAGAATCCTTAGTAGGGATGAAAAAAAACAGGACGATATGAGAAAAAAATTCAATCATCCTAAACTCAAATTTTTTATTGGCGATACCAGAGACTATCAGTCAATAGATACTCCAATTAGAGGAGTAGACTTTATTTTTCATGCCGCAGCACTGAAGCAGGTTCCATCATGCGAATTCTATCCTTTAGAAGCAGTTAAAACGAATATTTATGGATCGCAAAATGTACTTGATTCAGCAATTAAGAATGGCGTAAAAAAAGTTGTCTGCCTAAGTACTGATAAGGCGGTTTATCCAATTAATGCAATGGGGATGTCAAAAGCCTTAATGGAAAAAGTCGTAGTTGCAAAATCCAGAAGCAGCGAATCAACAATGATATGCACCACTAGGTATGGAAATGTAATGGCATCGAGAGGGTCTGTGATTCCATTATTTGTTAAGCAAATTTCTGAAGGTAAGCCTATAACGATTACAGATCCAACAATGACAAGATTCATGATGACCTTGGAAGATGCGGTAGACCTGGTTTTGTACGCA
>MDSW01159823.1_pt1 | contig 12536 bp, 9 predicted proteins | sample 811171 | NCBI WGS metagenome assembly MDSW01 (sample SAMN05326641, study PRJNA326480) | marine metagenome | isolation source: seawater | place: Atlantic Ocean: North West | collected 2012
TACTCATATATTCTTTAATTTCAGGAAATTTTTTAAAATATGAATTTATAAAATCTTGTGCCTCTTCATTTGAAACTGATATTTGTTTCGCTAAACCATATTGTGTAATACCGTATATTATTCCAAAATTAATAGCTTTAGCTTTTCTTCTAAAGTCTTCTGTTACTTTGTTGATTGGGACGTTGAACACTTGACTCGCTGTTAATGCATGAATATCTTGTTTTTCCTCAAAAGCCTTTTTTAATTCTCTTACATCTGCAATATCAGCGAGAATACGCATTTCAATTTGATTATAATCAGCGGAAATTAAAATATTATCTTTTTCAGCGATGAAAGCTTTTCTTATCTCTTTACCGTCTAAATTTTTAATTGGAATATTTTGTAAATTAGGATCACTTGAAGCAAGTCTTCCAGTGTTTGTTGCAGCCAATAAAAAAGAAGTATGAACTCTTTTTGTTTGTTTATTAATATGTTCTTGCAAAGCATCAGTGTAAGTACTTTTTAATTTAGATTTTTGTCTCCATTCTAAAACCAAATTAGGAAATTTATGTCCAGTTGCAGCTAAATCTTCAAGAATTTTAGCACTTGTTGCTAAACTACCTTTTTTTGTTTTCTTTAGTTTGGCAATCTTTAAATCGTTATATATTATTTCACCTAACTGCTTCGGAGAACCTATGTTAAATTTTTTCCCAGATAATTTGTAAATTTCTTTTTCAATCTTAATCAGTTTTTCCTCAAATTTTTTTGAGAGTTTTTTTAGATAATTATCATCAACTTTTATTCCGTTGGTTTCTAATTTTGAAAGTATTTGAATCATTGGTTTTTCAAATATTTCATAAATTTTATCCAGCTTTTCTTCGGTAACTCTTTCAGAAAGAATTTTATATAGCCTAAGTGTTACATCAGCATCCTCAGCTGCATATTCAGTGGCAGATTTTAAATCTACATCAGAAAAATTAATTTGATTTTTTCCTGTTCCGACTAATTCCTTATAAGTGATTGTTTTGTGACCAAGATGTAGTTCAGATAATTTATCCATGTTATGTCTATTATTGCCTGCATCTAAAGTGTATGACAAAAGCATAGTGTCATCTATTGGATTAAGATCAACACCGTAATTTTTAAAAATTATAAAATCATATTTTATATTTTGACCTACTTTTTTTATACTTGCGTCTTCAAATATAATTTTAAGTTTTTTTAAAACTAAATTTGTTTCAAGGCACTGAATTTTTGTATGTCCTAGTGGTATATAAAAAGAATTATTCGTGTCATAACTTAATGAAATACCAACAAGTTTTGCCTCTAGAGGATTTAACGAAGATGTTTCGGTATCTACTGCTATTACTGATTGTTCATTTAACTTTGTTATTAATGCATCTAATTCATTTTCATTAAGAATACTTTTGTACAACTTTCTGTTAATCTTAGAAATTTTCTTATTCTCAATTTCTTTACTTGATGACACTTTATCAATCTCGCCATAAAAACTAATAGCTTGACTTAATAATCTATTAAATTCCATCTCTCTTAAGAATTCATAAAGCTTTTTTTTATCGATATCTTTTATCAAAAATTCACTTAATTTGTTTTTAACTGGGACATCATTTTTCAGTGTGACTAATTTCTTGCTTAATATTGCTTTTTCTTTATTTGCTAGCAATGTTTCTCTTCTTTTATTTTGAGGTATCTCTGAAGCTTTCTTTAAAAGATTTTCCAAATTATTATATTTATTAATTAATTCTGCAGCTGTCTTGACTCCAATGCCTGGGACGCCAGGTATATTATCTGAGGAGTCTCCAGCGAGAGATTGAACATCAATAACCTGATTTGGTTTAACGCCAAACTTTTCAAGTACTTCTTTTTCCCCAATTATTTTACTTTTCATGGGATCAAATAATCTTATTTTACTAGAAACTAATTGCATTAAATCTTTATCTGATGAAATCACTGTAACTTTACCTCCGGCTTCTTTTATCATTTTTGAATAAGTTGCTATCAAGTCGTCAGCCTCATAATTTAATAGTTCAACTGATGGTAAATTAAAAGCTTCAACAGATTTTCTAATATATTCAAACTGTGGAGCAAGATCTTCCGGAGCATCTGTTCTATTGGCTTTGTAATCAGTATAAATTTCATTTCTAAAATTTTTTCTTGCGGAGTCAAAAATTACAGCAAAGTGTGATGGTTTGTTTAATGAGTCATCGGACCTTACTTCTTCTAATAATTTAAAAAGCATTGAACAAAAACCACTTACAGCTCCTGTGGGTAATCCATCACTTTTTCTGGATAAGGGTGGGAGCGCGTAATAAGCCCGAAATATATAGCCTGATCCATCTACCAGATAATAATGATCTGTTTTTTTTATTGAACTCATATATATATACTACATTAATTTTAAATCTAAATTTAATCAAACTATGAGTAAATTCGCTTTAACTGTTGAAAATCTTACAAAGGTTTACACGGAGAATAAAAGTAAAAAAGAAAATAAAGCACTAAACGATTTAAATTTACAGGTAAAGCAAGGAGAAATATTTGGACTACTTGGACCAAATGGTGCAGGTAAAACAACTTTTTTAAGCATTTTGGGGGGTACCGTAAATAAAACCAAAGGGAAAGTAAATGTTTGGGGTTTTGATCTTGATGAAAATCCTCGTCAAGTAAAGGCATCTATTGGAATAGTTCCTCAAGAAATTAATTTAGATGCTTTTTTTAGTCCAAAAAAATTACTTGAGTTACAAGCTGGTCTTTATGGAATTACAAAAAAAGACCGCATAACAGAATTAATTTTAAAGATGGTTGCTTTAGAAAATAAGGCCAATGCGTATTCTAGAAGTCTTTCTGGAGGTATGAAAAGAAGGCTATTAATTGCTAAAGCAATGGTACATCAGCCAGCTGTATTAATTTTAGATGAACCTACAGCTGGAGTGGATGTTGAACTGAGGAATAATCTTTGGAAAAATGTTAAAGAGTTAAATAAAGAAGGAGTTACAATAATTCTCACTACTCATTATCTATTTGAGGCACAAGAAATGTGTGATCGAATTGCCATTATTAACAAAGGAAATATTGTTGCATTAGACACTACACAAAAATTATTAGAACAAATTCAAACAAAACAAATTAACTTTAAGGTTAAGAATATTGATCAAAGCAAAGTTTTAGAGTTAGGTGATGTGAAGTTCAAAATAAATTCTGAAAACTCTATTTCAGTAGTTTACGAAAAAAATACAATCAATTTTGACGAAATAGTTAATTATTTAGCTAAAAATGATGTTAAAATACTTGATATTATTACAAATGAAGGAGATTTAGAAGATGTTTTTGTACAACTCACAAAAAGGTAGATTTAAATTTTAAAAAGGATAATAATGTTTATATGCTACTAGTAAAAAATATAACACAATCCAGACTTGTTAAGAACCTTTTCATTATCTTAATAGGATCTTTAATTCTTGCAATATCATCAAAAATAAAAATTCCATTTTATCCTGTTCCAATGACGATGCAAACTTTTGTAGTTTTAATTATTGGTATAACTTTTGGCTGGAAGATCGGATTAGCCACTATATCATTGTATATATTAGAAGGAATTTTAGGTTTACCAGTATTTTCTGGTACACCTGAAAAAGGAGTTGGATTAGTTTATTTCACTGGTCCTACGATGGGATATTTAATTGGATTTATTATCACAGTATATATTGCAGGTAAATTTAATTACACAAATAATATTTTTCTTAATTTTATAAAGTTGACCTTCGCAACAAGCTTTATCTATATCTTGGGAATGTTTTGGTTAGGAACTCTTTTGGGTTGGGATAAACCGATTTTCAAATTAGGTGCTCAACCTTTTTTATTAGCTGAACTTTTCAAAATTCTTTTAGCAACTCTTATTATCAATCAATTGCAAAAATTTAGAAAATAATTTTAATTATCTTGGAGATCTTTTAGAAAGTATTCTTTGTAACGTTCTTCTATGCATTTTTAAACGTCTTGCTGTTTCTGACACATTTCTGTTACAAAGTTCAAAGACTCTATGGATATGCTCCCATTTAACCCTATCTGCAGACATAGGATTTTCCGGTGGTCTTGCTTTTGACTCTGGGGCAGCTAATAAGGCTGCCTCTACATCATCCGCATCAACAGGCTTAGCCATATAGTCTATGGCTCCAGCTTTTACAGCTGCAACTGCTGTAGGTAAATTCCCGTATCCCGTTAACATTACGATTCTAGAGTCCTTTTTTGATTTATTTAGCTCTTTAACTACATCTAGACCATTTCCATCCTCTAGCCTTAAATCAATTAAAGCGAAGCTTGGGGGGTTATTTTTGACTAATTGCAGTCCTTCAGAGACCGTTTTTGCCTCTTTTACCTCAAAACCCTTCTTTTCCATGGCCCTAGCAAGCCTTCCTCTTAAAGGATCATCATCATCAAGTATAAGTAAAGACTTATCCGTGAATTCGGCTAGATTTATTTGTTCTGCGTAATCTTTTGTTGATCTCATATTCTACTCATATAGTCATTAGCTCCACTATTACAACAGTCAAAAATGACATTTTTTTCTTTACATTATGTATAAAAGACCTTAAACGCGACTTTAAGAGGTTTTTTTTATTAAAATTTTTTAAAAACCTATTGTGTAAAATAACGAGGGACACATGAAATGCGAAAATTTAAAGACGTTAACGAATTAGTTAATGAGTTAAAACCGGATTACCCCGTATACTGTATACGGCCAGATTCCATAAAAAAATCAACCAAATTTTTTAGGGATAATTTCCCTGGAAAAGTTCTTTATGCAGTTAAAACTAATCCTAATGAAAAAGTCTTAAAACAAATTATTTCTAATGGAATACAAGATTTTGATGTGGCTTCCTTAAATGAAATAAAATTAATAAAAAAAGTAAAGCCTAATGCTAATTTATATTTTATGCATACAGTTAAAAGTAAAGAAAGCATTTCATCTGCATACTTTAATTATGGAGTTAAAAATTTTGCATTAGATAACAAAGATGAATTAAGAAAAATTTTAGAATCCACAAATCATGCAAAAGATTTAAATTTATTTTTAAGAATAGCTATCTCCAACGAACATGCAGAGATTGACTTATCAAGAAAATTTGGTGCTATGCCATCAGAAGCATTAGGTCTTGTAAGATTATGTAAAGAAAATGGAAAAAAATTAGGAATAAGTTTTCATGTTGGCTCTCAGTGTATGCATAAAATTTCGTACTCAAAAGGTATTCGAGAAATAGGTAATATTATTAAGAAAACTAAAATTATACCTGATATAATTAATGTTGGAGGTGGCTTTCCCTCTATTTATCCAGATTTAAATCCTGAGCCAATTCATAATTATCTTAACGAAATAAAAAAATCTCTAAAAGATTTAAATTTAACTAAATTACCTGAAGTAATATGTGAACCAGGAAGAGCACTGGTTGCAGAAAGTGGTTCCACTATAGTCAAAGTAATATTAAGAAAAAAACAAAATCTTTATATTAATGATGGAACATATGGCTCTTTATTTGATGCAGGTGTACCAAACTTTGTTCTGCCAACTAAAATGATAACTACAGGTCGTATTCATTCAAAAAAACTCACGGCTTTTAGTTTTTTTGGTCCAACTTGCGACAGTTTAGATTACATGAAAGGTCCTTTTTTATTACCCAACAATATTAAAGAAGGTGATTACATTGAATTAGGTCAATTAGGGGCATATGGAATTACTTTTAGAACAAACTTCAATGGTTTTTATTCAGATGAAATCTTTGAATTAAATAATAAGCCAATAATGTCTTTATACGAAGATACAAGTAAAGTTAGTTACTTGGTTGCATAATGACAAAAAAAAATAGTCCAAATATTGGGCACAATAAAAAATCTTTTTTAAATACTCCTGTTGAACATATAGATATTACTTCTTTTGACTCTAGAAAAATTATTGAAGGGATGAGTAAAATGTCATTTACATCTAGAGACACTGCTAACGCTGCAAAGATATATAATGAAATGCTATCCGACGATAATTGCTCAATATTTTTAACAATTGCAGGCTCCACTTCAGCTGGAGGTTGCATGAAACTTTACTCAGATTTGATAAAATACAATATGGTAGATGCCATAGTTGCAACAGGTGCATCTGTAATAGATATGGATTTTTTTGAAGCTCTTGGGTTCAAACACTACCAAGGATCGCAATTTCAAGATGATACTGAACTAAGAAAAAATTATATTGATAGAATTTATGATACTTATATTGACGAAGAAGAACTTCAAGCCTGTGATAAGGCTATATGTGATGTAGCTAATTCATTAGAACCGAAGGCCTATACTTCTAGAGAATTTATAAAAGAATTAGGTAAATATTTAAAGAAAAGCGCCAAAAAAAAAGGATCATTGATTGAAACAGCTTTTGATAATGATGTTCCCATTTTTTGTCCAGCATTTACAGATAGTTCTGCTGGTTTTGGTTTAGTACTGCATCAAGAACAAAACCCAGATAATCATATTACCATTGACTCTATCAGAGAAATGCGTGAACTAACTGAGATTAAGATCAAATCAAAAAAATCAGGTTTACTTATGGTTGGCGGAGGTGTTCCAAAAAATTTTATACAAGATACAGTAGTTTGTGCTGAACTTCTTGGTAAACAAGTTGATATGCATAAATATGCAATTCAAATAACTGTAGCTGATACCAGAGATGGGGCTTGCAGCAGCTCTACTTTAAAGGAGGCAAGTTCTTGGGGAAAAGTTGATATAACTAAAGAACAAATGGTTTTTGCTGAAGCTACAAGTGTTTTACCTTTAATTGCTAGCGACGCGTATCACAGAAAAAATTGGAAAAATAGAGGTAGAAGAAATTTCCAAAAAATATTTAAATAAGATGGCAAAAACTAGACTAGCACTAATACAGATGAAAATGTCATCTGAAAAAAAGAAAAATATTTCTAACGCTATAGCAAAAATATATAAAGCTAAAAATAAAGGTGCCAATATAATTTGCCTACCCGAATTATTTTTAACTAAATATTTTTGTCAATCAGAGAAACATTCAAATTTCAATCTTGCAGAAAAAATTCCTGGGCCGACAACAAACATCTTTTCTTTAATAGCTAAAAAATTAAAAGTAATACTAATTTTATCCTTGTTTGAAAAAAGAACCTCAGGCATTTATCATAACACGTGTGTGATTATAAGTGAGAAAGGAGAAATAAAAGGTAAATACAGAAAAATGCATATACCAGATGACCCACAGTATTATGAAAAATTTTATTTCACCCCAGGTGATCTTGGTTTTAAATCTTTTAAAACCTCAAAAGGTAACTTAGGAACCTTAATTTGTTGGGATCAATGGTTCCCGGAAGCAGCAAGATTAACTGCTTTAAAAGGTGCCGAAATACTTTTTTATCCTACAGCTATTGGTTGGCATCCAAAAGAAAAGAAAAAGTTTGGAAAGACTCAGCTTAATTCTTGGTTGTCAGTTCAACGTTCTCATGCAATAGCAAATGGTATTTATGTAGCTGCGATTAATAGAGTGGGTATAGAAAAACAGGGATCAAAAAAATTAGATTTTTGGGGCAATAGTGTAATATTTGATCCAAGTGGAAATATTATTAAAAAGGCTAATTTAGGTGAACAAATTCTTATTTGCGATATCGATTTCAAAAAAATAGAGAATGTGAGAAGACATTGGCCTTTTTTTAGAGATAGAAGGATAGATTATTACAAGGGCATATTAAAAAATCCTAAAGATGCTTAATAGTTTCAAAGATCTTAATTTAAGGATGCCTGCTGAGTGGGAAAAGCAAAAATCTACATGGATAGCCTGGCCTCATAATAAGAAAGATTGGCCAGATAAGTTCGAATTTATACCTGATGTTTTTTGTCAAATTATTTCTAAAATTTCAAAATACCAAAAAGTAAATATTCTCATAGAAAGACAAAAAATAAAAAGAAAAATATCTTTATTTCTAAAAAAATATTCAGCGAATACAAATAATATTAATTTTATAGTTTGTAAGACAAATAGAGCTTGGCTTAGAGACTCTTTTCCAACTTTTGTAAAAAATAAGCTAAATCAGAAAATATTAGTTGATTGGGGTTTTAATGGATGGGCGAAATACAAAAACTTTAATTATGATAACAAGATATGTTTTAAAATCAAAAATTTTCTTAAATTAAGATCTATATCGCCAGTTCTAAAGAATAAAAAAATTATTCTAGAAGGTGGGTCAATAGATGTTAATGGCAAAGGGATTCTTTTAACAACAAAAGAATGTTTACTAAGTAATATTCAAGCTCGAAATCCTGGAATGAAAAAAAAAGAATATGAATATACATTTAAAAAATTTTTAGGAATTAAAAAAGTCGTATGGCTTAATAAGGGAATTGCTGGTGATGATACTCATGGACATATAGATGATGTCGCAAGATTTGTTGGTGAAAAGAAAATCTTTATAGCCTATGAGAACAACAAAAACGATATAAACTACAAACCGCTTAGAGAAAATTATGAAATAATTAAAAAAACTATTGAAAAAAAATATGTAAAGCTTTTTAAAATTCCAATGCCTAAAGCTAAATACATTAATGGAGTGAGAGTTCCTGCCACTTATCTTAATTTTTATATTGCTAATAAAGTAGTTTTGGTTCCTATTTTTAATGACAATAATGATAAAGTAGTAATTAGCATTTTTAAGAAACACTTTAAAAATAGAAAAATTATTCCAATAGATTGCTCTCTGCTAATTTGGGGATTTGGAGCAATACATTGTATGACCCAGCAAGAACCTAATTGAATAAATCTTTAATTTTCCAACTGATTTTAACTACTGCTCCATTATGCTCTTTGTTGTTAAAAAAAGATATTTTTGCCCCACGTCTTTCTAGAAGAGTTTTGCCTAAAAATGTTCCTAAACCTGTACCTGCGTTATTCTTAATTTGATTAGATCGAGATTTTATGTACGGCTCTCCCAATAACTCGATTACATCCGAAGGAAAACCTGGCCCATTGTCTTTGATTAATATTTCAACAGTTTTTTCATTACTTGCTAGAATTAATTCAACTTTATTTTTTGAAAATTTTACCGCATTACCTATAAAATTTCTTAAACCATAAATCATTTCTGGAGATCTTTGAATAGAAATTTTGTTTTTGTCATTATCTAATTTTAAAACAATATTTTTTGAAGAGGTCTCTTTAAATGAAGAGGTTATCTCTTGTAGTAAATCTTCTAATTTAGTTTTACTAAAAAATTTATCATCCTTAATTTGTTTTTTTGAAATTTTTTTTAATATTTCTCCACATCTCTTAGTTTGACTTATCAATAGATCAATATCTTTCGAATGTTCGATATTTTCTCCTAATTCTTTTTTTAATTCAGATGCAACTACGTTTATTGTTGCTAAAGGTGTGCCTAACGAGTGTGCTGCAGCAGCAGCTTGTCCACCAAGTGACTCTAATTCATACTCTTTTGCTATTAGCTGTTGTAATTGACTTGTTGCATCTGATCTTCTTTTGCTTTCTCCAGAAAATCTTATTCCAAAATATGATAAAAAAACTAATCCAATTATTATTGCTATGAAATAACCTGTTAAGTATAATTTTGGAAAAGTAACTGAGTGATCATGTATCCCAGGCAATGGGTAATGAAATATAGTAAGTAAAAATAAAAAAATCATCGTTAAAAGTCCAAGTACAATAGTTGTTCCCATGCTTAAAAACGTTGAAGAAACTATAGTTGGAATAATCATTAAAATTGTAAATGGATTAGATATTCCGCCGGTTAAATATAATAATAGAGATAACTGAATTAAATCGTAAAATAGAAAAATGCTTGCATAGAAATCTTTTAATTGAATTGACTTAACTCTAAATTGTAAAAATAAATTAGTTAAAAGACCTATAAAAATAATTAAATGAGCTGTTTTTATAGGAAAATCTAAATCTAAATAGAAATATACAAGATTTATTGCAATTAATTGACCTAAAATAGCGATCCATCTTAAAATTATTAGGGTTTTTCTGTCTAAATTAAGGTTTTCTTCTAACCTGAATAAAGTAGAAAAATTCATTTTTCTTATCAAATATCAAGATTAATAACGTCTAAAGCTTTGCTAGTAATGAATTCTTTTCTCGGAGCAACTTCATCTCCCATGAGGATTTCTATCATTTTTTGGTCTTCTTTAGATTTTTCTTTTGTTCCTTTAGTATATTGAACTCTTAGCATTGTTCGATTTTCAGGATTTAATGTTGTTTCCCATAGTTCCTCCGGGTTCATTTCCCCTAAACCTTTAAATCTTTGTATAGATAGTTTGTCTTTTTGATCTTGTATGAATTTGTTATACTCTGAAGATCCTTTTTTAAATTTCTTATCACTCTTGCCTGAAACTTTATATATATAATCCTCTAAAGCTTTTTCATCTTTAATATATACACTCTTGTTAGATTTTGTAACTTTAAATAGTGGCGGTTGAGCTAAGTAAATATGTCCATTCTCTATCAATTGATTGAAAGGGTGGTTGTTAAAAAAAGTCAGTAATAAAGTTCTTATATGTGATCCATCTACATCAGCGTCAGTCATAATTACAATTTTTTCGTATCTTAAATTATCTAAATTAAAATCTTTTGAACCTGTGCCTAATGCATTTATCAATGTCACAATTTCATTTGAAGACATCATTTTTGATAAAGCTTTTGTCGAATAATCTTCACCATTAGATTTTCCATTCACAAATGTATTAAGGATTTTTCCTCTTAAAGGCAAAACTGCTTGAAATTCACGCACTCTTCCTTGTTTTGCTGATCCACCTGCTGAGTCTCCCTCAACAATAAATAATTCAGTTCCTTCTTTTTTTTGTATCTGACAGTCAGCTAGTTTTCCAGGTAATCCAGATAGTTCAAAAGTTCCTTTTCTTCTTACGCTATCTCTTGCTTTTCTGGCCACATCGCGAGCCATTGCTGCTTGCGTGATTTTTTCTAAGACTGTTTTGGCCACTGAGGGATTTTGATCCAACCAGGTTGAAATCTTGTCACTAATTATACTTTCCACAATAAGTCTTATTTCAGATGAAACCAGTTTGTCTTTAGTCTGAGATGAAAATTTAGGATCGGCCATTTTAATTGATAAAACAGCTGTGAGACCTTCTTTTATATCTTCACCCGAAAGTGTTATTCTATTTTTTTTCGTATTTCTTTCACTAGAATATTTATTTATTACTCTTGTCAAAGCGCTTCTAAAACCCAATAAATGAGTACCTCCATCTTTTTGAGGTACATTATTCGTAAAAGGCAAAACATCTTCAGAATATCCAGCATTCCATTCAAAAGAGCATTCAACTACAACATTATTTTTAGTTGAGGTAACGTAAACAGGTTTTTTAAAAACTTCCTTCTCATTTTTATTAACTAAAATTGGTTTTTTATTATTTATATATTTAACAAATTCAACTATTCCCCCATCATACTTATGTTTAAATTCTTTCTCTTTTTTTGCAGTTTTATCTAATAAAGTAATACAAACTCCTTTATTAAGAAATGCTAGTTCTCTTATTCTTTTTTCTAATATTGCAGAACTAAATTTTATTGAAGAAAAAACTTCTTTAGAGGGTAAAAAATTAATTTTTGTCCCTTTTTTTTTCGTTTTACCAATTTGTTTAAGGGATTTCTCTGTATTTCCATTTTTAAATGAAATTGAATGTTCTTTTCCGTCTCTATAAATAGTAAGTTCTAACTTTTCAGATAAAGCATTTACAACTGAAACTCCAACTCCGTGTAGACCTCCTGAAACTTTGTAAGAGTCATGGTCAAATTTTCCACCAGCATGTAATTGTGTCATAATAACTTCAGCTGCTGAAATTTTTTCACTTTTATGTATTTCAACTGGTATCCCCCTACCATCATCTTCCACTGTGATTGTATTATCTTTGTGCATTATCACTGAGATATTTTTGCAAAAACCAGCTAAAGCTTCGTCGATTGCATTATCCATCACTTCAAACACCATGTGATGAAGTCCAGACCCGTCATCGGTGTCACCAATATACATACCAGGTCTTTTTCTTACAGCGTCTAAACCTTTTAAAACTTTAATGGAGTCCGCACCATATGATTGATTGTTTAAAGCAGAATTTTTTGACATTGTATTTTTATAGATTTAAAAAATTATAACATTTTTTTAGAGCAATATAAAACGGTCTACACATCATAATGCTTAGAATTATTTAATACCAATGTATTTAAGCCAAAAAAAAAAATTTTTTCTAATTCTGATTAAATTTAGATTTTCATAGGCATAATTACATAATAACTATTTCTATCAGAAACGTCCTCGATTAAAACTGGTGATACAGCATCTTTAAAATTCATTTTTAAATTTTTGTCTTCTATCTCCGAAGCAATATCAATCAAATATTTTGAATTAAAACTAATGTTTAAATTGTCTGCGTTAAAACTAGCTTTGATAATTTCATTTCCCTCACCTGAATTAGCGCTACTCACTGATAATTGAACATTTTCTTTATTTATA
>MDSW01120499.1_pt1 | contig 12535 bp, 10 predicted proteins | sample 811171 | NCBI WGS metagenome assembly MDSW01 (sample SAMN05326641, study PRJNA326480) | marine metagenome | isolation source: seawater | place: Atlantic Ocean: North West | collected 2012
ACTGGCACGTGCGATTAGAAACGAAGGTGAGAACGCCCTAGAGTGGATTGAAGAATTTATCGATAAAGAAGAAATAGATTGTTCTTTTAGTAGATGCGGTAGGTTTCATGCAGCACATTCACATGAGCAATTTGATGTATTGGCAAAAGACGCAGAACAATTATCTAAGCATGAGAATATCCCAGTAGATATAATTTCTAAGCAGGATCAGAGAAAAGAACTTGGCACTGATTTATATAGTGGTGGGGTTGTCTTTCATCGACACGCTTCAGTTGATCCAGCAAAGTATCATCGCGGTCTATTAAATTTAGCTTTGGGCGCTGGCACCAAAATAGTGGGCAACTGTCATGCAGAAAAAATTAATAAAGTCTTAACCGGTTTTGAAGTGCTCACTTCAAAAGGTAAAATTTCTTGTAAACAACTGGTGATTGCAACCAATGGCTACACCAGTAAACTTACACCTTGGCTACAGCGGCGTGTAATACCTATCGGAAGTTACATAATTGCGACTGAGCCTCTCGAAAAAAAACTGATGGACGAATTTTTTCCTACCAACAGAATTGTAAGCGATACATGTAAAGTTGTTTACTACTACAGACCATCCCCAGATCGAACTCGAGTGCTTTTTGGGGGACGAGTGTCTGCAAAAGAAACTAATCCCAGTCTAAGTGGACCAAAACTACATTATGATATGTGCCGTATATTCCCGGGGCTGAGTAACACAAAAATTTCACATTCATGGTTTGGTACTGTAGCCTATACATTTGACGAATTGGCACATACGGGCTGCCATGATGGTATATTTTACTCAATGGGTTATTGTGGTTCAGGCGTTTCTATGGCGAGCTACCTAGGAATGCGGCTGGGACAAAAGGTTATAGGCGCAAAGGAAGGGGTCACCCCCTTCGATGATTTACCGTTCCCTACTCGGCCATTTTATAGTGGTAACCCATGGTTTCTACCGGCTGTTGTATCCTGGTATCGGTGGAGAGATAAGGCACATATGGCGAGGCATTCAGACCTGGAACTTGCACGTGCTTAGATTTTATCATTTGTTTACTTGGGAAAAGAAAAGTGACTGAAAATGAAGAGTTACAACTACTAAAAAAAGAGAACAGCAAACTTAAGCTAGAGTCTCGCCTAAGAAAATCCTTGTCTTTGGAACTTGAAAGACAAAAAGGAATAGTGCAGGCGGCTAAAGAGGAAGCCGAAAAGCAACAACAATTACTTCAGAAGGCATCTGATAGACTATCGAAGTATTTGTCGCCACAAATATGCGAACAAATTTTCTCTGATGTAGAGTTTAATACCGGCAGTGGCCGAAAAAAATTAACTATATTTTTTTCTGATATTGTGAACTTCACCTCTATTTCTGAGAGCATGGAGGCTGAAGAACTAAGTGGTTTTTTAAATTTCTATCTTACAAATATGTGTGAAATAGCACTAAAATATGGCGGTACGATAGATAAATTCATTGGTGACTCTGTAATGATTTTTTTTGGAGACCCACAGTCAAAAGGACCAGAGCAGGATGCCATATCCTGTTGCAAAATGGGACTTGATATGCTTGCTTTTGTTGAGACAAGTGAAGATTTATTTAAAGAAAAATTTAATTTTCCTGAAAAACTAGAAATAAGAATTGGTGTGCATACTGGCGTATGTAGTGTGGGTAATTTTGGAAGTGATCAAAGATTAGATTATACTATAATCGGTAGGGCGGTGAATGTAGCAGCAAGGCTTGAGCAAGCTGCTCCAAAGAATTCGATGCTTTTTTCTAACTCAACTAAAGCACTTCTTGGAGAAACGTTTCAAGTAATCGACTCTGTAGAGGTAAAAGCAAAAGGAATTGATCGGCCAATAATTGGTCATATTTTGAAAAATGAAATAACCAAAAAAGAAATAGTCACCGTACAAAAAAATGGAATTTCACTTAAATTTGATCCAAATATTGTTGATACAAAGGAGGTCGACAAGTTTCTCTCGAAGATAGAAAAATAATTTCAACCTCAAAAAGCTATTTTTTAACTTTTCTTTACTACAGGTCCGGTAGTCAATCGTTTAACAAGAGTTGCATCAGTGAGCATTGTGTATATCGGTGTTTCGGGATTCTCAATTCTTTCCATCACAGTTTTTGCAAGAATTTGGCCTAATTGGTACGGCTGGGATTGAATAGTAGTTAAACTTGGGGTTGCAAAGGACGCATCGGCAACGTCATCAAAACCTATTATCGAAATTTCTCTTCCTGGGATTATGTGCCGTTCCTGTAAGGCGTAACAACCACCTAGAGCTACCATGTCGCTATTACAAATAACACCCGAAACATCTGGGTGATTTGAAAGTAAGTTTACCATCGCTTCTTTACCTGACCTTTTATTATCATCCGACTCAATTATGGCACTCCAAGCTATTTCATTTGCCTCAAGCGACATTTTATATCCCAAAACCCTTTCTTGACGTACAGATGAGTTTTGCCAGCCTCCCAGAAATGCAATTTTTTTGTGTCCATAATCGACGAGATACTGGGTGGCGTTTTTTACTGCCTCTAAGTTATGGATGCCAATATGATCAAAATTCGCATGACCAACCTCTCTCAAAAAAGTAATGGTGGGTATTTCATATGCTTTCACCATATCAATGGTTTTTTTGGGTGTGTCATGCGCAGGTACCCAGATTAGTCCACCTCTTGAACTCCTAATGAAGGCTTCAAGATTTCGTTGTTGACGATTTACATCATCACGTGAGTCTAGAACCGATAGTAAATAGTTATTAAGATCTAATAAATCACTTAAACCGCTTACTACCTCAGCATTAAAGGGATTAGCTATTTGGTGGATGATCATGCCGATCTCTCTATTTTCACCAGACCTCATAGAGGCAGCGCGTCCATCAGGAACATAGTGTAAAGTTTTCGCTGCTTCTAAAACTTTTTTACGCGTGTTTTCTGAGATGCGACCAGTTCCACGCATCACTTGACTGGCGGTCGGAACGGATACATCAGCAAGTTTTGCTAAGGTTTTTAAGTTTGGTTTTTTTTTCATTTGACAGGTCACTTATGCAAAATCGTTATATCTAAATTATTGAATTATGCAAATTTATATTTTCAAAAAATTTCTAATCTATTAATTTAAATGAACTTTTTATATTTGACATATGATATAACGTTATACCATACTTGAGTATTATTTCGGGACTAACAAAATATATTTTAATAGTAAGTATTGGGAGGACTTTATGAAATTACAGAAAAAATTAACTGGCGCAATTTCACTGATTGCAATGATTGCTTCAGCCACAGCAGTAATTGGTCAAGAAATCAAAGTATGGACAACTGAAACGCAGCCAGCTCGGTTGGAAAGACAAGTAAAAATGGCTGCGGAATATGAAGCTTCAACTGGCGTAAAAGTTGAAATGATACCGGTCGAGGAAAGTGAGATGGGAACGAGAGCCACTGCTGCATTTGCTGCAGGCGATCTTCCTGACGTTATTTATTACAGTTTACAATATGCATTACCGTGGACAGAGGCTGGAATACTAGACACTGAAGCAGCTCAGGAAGTTGTAGATGCGCTTGGTTCTGACACGTTTGCCCCAGGTCCTATGCAAATGGCCACCACTCCAAACGGTGTAGCAGGTGTACCAGTTGATGGCTGGACTCAGATGGTTGTTTACCGAAAGGATCTTTTTGAGGCAAACGGACTTAAAGCTCCTTCAAGCTATAAAAATGTGACTACGGCACTTTCAAAATTACACAATCCCCCAAGTATGTATGGATTTGTAGCTGCCACCAAAGTTGATGAGAACTTTATGAGCCAGGTTTTGGAACATGTTCTTCTGGCAAATGGGGCAACGCCTGTTAGTGCCTCGGGATTTTCGGGGTTTGAAGAAAACAAAACAATCGAAGCATTAGAATTTTATAAGGCGATTGCGGACGCATCTCCTGAGGGCGAGCTATTTTGGCAACAATCTCGCGAACTCTATTTTGCCGGAAAGGCGGCGATGATCATTTGGTCACCATTTATTATGGATGAGTTGGCAGGACTTAGAGACTCTGCACCACCTACAATTAATTCTGATCCAACAAGTCGTGAACTAGCAAGTGCCACTGGTTTCGTAACGAACTTCTCTGGACCATCTAACCCAGCTGGTGCTGCGTGGGCCGATTCCAGGTATTTCGGAATAACTATCGATGCTGATACTGAGGCAGCACAAGAATTCGTGAAATTTGCGGTGGGTGATGGTTATTTGGACACTCTAGCTATTGCACCGGAAGGAAAGTTTCCAAGCAGAAATGGTACTTCTAGTAACCCAACTGAATACATTGATGGGTGGTCTAAACTGGACGTAGGAGTTGATCGCAGGGCCCCATTATCTGACTTGTACCCCGCTGATGTGATATCCAGTATAGTAGAAGGCCTAGATGTAGCACAAAGATGGGGTGTCTCAGAGGGTCAACTGGGGCTAGCATCAAAAATTATTAACAGCCAGGTGATAAACCGTGTTGTTAGGGAATTTATTGATGGTGATATAGCAGCTGACGCAGCTGTGGCAAAGATGAACTCAGAGCTATCTAAAATAGATTAGGTAAATTAGAACTTACACTTGGAAGGCGGTGATTTAGCTTGTCGCCTTCCGAAAAATAAAGCACTTATCCAGTAAATTAATTTGGAGCGCACAATGCAAAAAGTGCCGCCATCAGGGTTAGGGCCCTTGGGAAAGCGCGAGGAAAGATTGGCATGGGGCATGCTACTCCCAACAATCTTATCAGTCTCTTTAATAATTATATTACCATTGTGTGCAATTTTCTGGATTAGCTTCAAACCAATTTCCTTAGCAGATTTACGCCCGCCTACAGTTTTGATTAAAGAGCAACTAAAGGGTCAGATAAATGTTGCAGGTGATGCTGCAAAAATTCGCTACCGTATTAGGAACTCTAGTCAATCCAAGCCACTAACCGATGTGACAATATCAGATATAATCCCGAATTCCTTTAATATTCAAAGCACTGATGAAAGATGTTTAGTTGATGAGACTAACACAATATACTGCATCATCGGTGTTTTAGAAGGTGGCCAGCGCGAGGTAATTGAAGCGGAGGTTTTGATTAAAGACTCTTTTTTTGGATCTGAAAAAGAGTACAAGATAACGCAGCCAAGCACCTCAAGTGTTGGAGACAACATACTCACAAACTCTGAATTAACCTTTGAAAATTTTCAAAAGATTTTTGACAGTAAAGAATTTATAACAGTTATAATTACGACTTTCTTTTATACTATTTTTGGGACTGTCGGAGCTGTTATAGTTGGTCTATTCGCAGCATTGCTTTTAAATAATAACTTTCGTGGCAAAGGACTATTAAGGGGGCTATATCTTTTTCCCTATGTTGCTCCTGTAATCGCAGTAGCATTTTCATGGATAAATCTATTCGATCCATTTTCAGGATCTATAAATAGCTTACTACTGCAAATGGATGTTTTAGATAGTCCCATCAATTTTTTTGGACAACGACCCAACGCTCTAATAATGGTAACGATATTTGAGGTATGGCGATACTTTCCTTTGTCCTTCCTATTTATTCTTGCAAGAATGCAGTCAATAGATATCGAAATGTATGAAGCAGCAGATATGGATGGCGCCAGTCCACTTCAGAAATTCTGGTACATAAACCTTCCGATGCTAGTCGGCATAATGAGTATCCTTTTTTTGCTTCGCTTCATTTGGACTTTTAATAAATTTGACGATATTTTTCTATTAACTGGGGGGGCCTCAGGTACTAGGACACTAACAGTGAATGTCTATGAGCAGGCCTTCGCAGTCTCAAATATTGGAGCCGGGGCAGCTGTCGCCGTAGTTATTTTTATTTTTCTTCTTATCTTTTCACTTCTCTTCTTTAAATTTTTTAGTCAGGAGGAAGGGCTCTGACTTATAAAAAAAATATTGTTATCACAGCTTTTACCGTCGGAACACTATGGGCTTTAACGATGTCAATTGTTGTATCCGTTTTTCTATCGTTCATTACAGGGTCCCCATTAAAACCAAATATTCTGATCGTTATTAGCACTGGTAGCATTGCAGGCGTATTAATACCGCATGTTATGAGATCCACTTTGATATTGTTACTTATGATGATTTCATCCATTTTATTAAGCACTTTAACTTATGGACCAATTACAACTGGCCAAAATATTTCATACTTACTAAACTGTTTCGCTCAAACACTCTTCGCAGCTAGTACAGTATTACCACTAACAAAAATACTATCTGGGCTCTCTGTCAAAGATTCAGGCAGACATGAAATAGAAAGAGCGTTTATTAGGTTTTCTACAGGGTTTGGTCTGATCTTTTTTACTATGATAGTTCTGATACCATTCTATGTCATGGTGATGACTAGCCTCAAAACACAACAGGAACTTTTATTAAATCCTTTAGACTTCAGTATAGATCTTTCAAAAGGACTAATGTTATTCCGAAGCTATTCAGAATTATTCCAAGATTTTGGGTTTGGACGTTACCTGTGGACAAGTTTTTATGTATCTATAGCAACGGTGCTTGTTACTTTAGGATTTTCGATACCCGGCGCCTATGCTGTGGCAAGACTAAGATTCAGAGGCAGCTCAGCATTTAGCAGATCGATTTTACTGATTTATATGGTTCCAATGATCGTACTTGCTCTGCCAATATATATCTTATTTTCTCTTACTGGCCTTCGTAATACAACTCTTGGACTGGTGCTAATTTACCCAGTTACAACAATTCCAGTGGCTCTTTATATGCTACAGGGATATTTCAGAGGTTTACCGTATGAAATAGAAGAAGCGGGCTTAATGGATGGGCTCTCTCGTCTCGCGGTGATCTGGAAGATAACATTACCACTCGCACTCCCTGCCCTTGCTTCAGTAAGCCTTTATGTTTTTATGATTGCTTGGAATGAATTTTTACTCGCGTTTATGTTATTGGATGATCCCCTTACATTTACCCTTACGAGGGGTGTTGCTTCTTTAAACTCATCGGAAGTTCCACGGCAACATTTGATGGCAGGAGCAGTTATATCCACAGTACCAATTTTACTAATATTCCTTTTCCTTGAGCGATTCATGACAAAAGGCCTTACTGCTGGGAGCGTGAAAGGATGACAAAAAATAAGTGGTTGGAGATAGATGAGAAAGCGAGAAATGTTTTATTAAAAAATGATCGAGGTGGTTATACTGTTCCGACACCGAACCTGTACCCCTACCAATGGAACTGGGATAGCGCTTTTGCAGGATGGGGGTTTTCAACCTTTGATATCGAACGCGCATGGCAAGAACTTGACACGTTATTTGCAGGTCAATGGTATAACGGAATGGTTCCTCATATTCTATTTCGAAGAAATGATCCTGATTATTTCCCGGGCCCAGAAGTCTGGGGGGCCAAGGGACACGGACCTATTTCATCAAGCGGTATAAGCCAACCGGCAGTTGCTGCCACTTTTGTGAGAGAAATCTGGGAAAAAGACAAATCAACGGGCAATGTTAGACTAAGAAAAATATTTCCTAAACTACTGGAATGGCACAGGTGGTTTATGAAATGGCGCCTTAGTGAAAAAAATACTGTCTTTATCTCACATCCGTGGGAGGCAGGGCGTGACAATAGTCCTGATTGGGATGATGCAATGGAGGCCATTAATCCATTTGACGTCGGTGTATACACTCGACGCGACACCAGCCATGTTGACAGCTCTATGCGTCCGACTAAAGAGGATTATGATCGGTATCTTTGGTTGGTCAAACGAGGGCGCGAGCTAGAGTGGGATGAACAACTCATGTCTAAGAATAGACCCTTTGAAGTCGCTGACCCCACGATGACATTCATTTTATTGCGAGCATGTCGGGATTTATTATTCATGGCTGAAGCTCTCAACTTTGATAGCGCTGAAATTTCCGAATGGTGTACTAAGCTATCGGATGGGATAGAAACGTTAAGAAACCCCAACGGAGGATTTTTTAATGCCATTAACTGTCTTACGGGAGCGCATTCAGGAAATATAACATCTGCATCATTCTTAAATTGGTACGCAGGAATGCACGATGAAAAAACTCTTGAAATTTTGGCAAAAACTCTTGAAGAAATAAATTATCCAATTCCCAGTCTATCAATCGACTCAGAAAAGTTTGACGGAATGAGATACTGGCGTGGGCCTACTTGGGCTATTTTAAATTCCCTAGTTGGTCTTGGTTTGGCAGAAATGGGATATTTGGCGGAAGCAGAAATATTAAGAAATAGCACGCAATCCTTGATTGCGGAACACGGCTTTGCTGAATATTTCCATCCTATTAATGGCACCCCTGGTGGCGGAGACAGTTTTACCTGGACTGCAGCGGTTTGGCTTGCATGGGCTTCACCGTCTAACGGAGAGCACTAATGGGGTCTATTGAGTTATCAGCCATCGAAAAATGGTATAATGAAGCGCAAGTTATAAAGGGTATTGATCTTCAAATACAAGCTGGTGAGTTCATCATTTTTGTTGGACCTTCTGGTTGTGGAAAATCAACATTACTAAGAATGATCGGTGGTTTAGAAGAAACATCTCGAGGTAAAATAAGTATAAACGGCCAAGAGGTTACAGATAAGCCTCCTGCAAAACGTGGACTCTCAATGGTATTCCAATCTTACGCCTTATATCCTCATATGTCAGTGAGAGAAAATATGGGCTTCAGCCTTAAGACGGCTGGGAAAAGTAAAGATTATATTCGGACAAAGGTCTTGGAAACAGCTAAAGTTCTGAGACTGGAAGATCTACTTGACCGTTATCCAAAAGATCTATCTGGCGGACAACGTCAACGTGTTGCAATTGGACGGTCAATCGTAAGAGCACCTTCCGCCTTTTTGTTTGACGAGCCTCTTTCTAACTTGGATGCAGCACTGAGAGTAGAGATGCGGCTAGAAATCGCTAAGCTCCATAAGTCTCTCCGATCAACAATGATATACGTAACCCACGATCAAACAGAAGCAATGACGCTCGCAGATCGTATTGTTGTGCTGGATGATGGCAAAATAATACAGGTTGGAACTCCACGTCAGCTATATAAAAACCCTGCAAATCTATTCGTTGCTCAATTTATCGGTTCACCTAAAATGAACATCATAAATTGTAACAGATTAACCAATTCTTTCCTCGGTAACATCACTTCAGATAAACATCTGGAAGTTATTCCTCACAAATTTGGAATTCGTCCAGAGCATATAAAAGTAAACTCTAAAAGTCAGAGCGTTATTAAAGGAAAAATTGATGTAATAGAGTACTTAGGCGCTGACAGTTTTCTGTTCGTAGATTGCGAAGATTTGGGGATAATTACGGTAAGAGTGGATGGATCGCGCGAATTTAACTTAGGTGAAATGCTTAACTTGGAGTTTCGGACAGAAAATACTCATTTTTTTGATAGCAGCGGCGCAAAATTGGAATTTTAAGAAGCAAATTATATTAATGAAAAGATCCGAAATAAATACTATAATCTTAGAAGCCAAAGAGATGATTAAATCTTTTGGTCATCACTTACCAGACTTTGCATATTGGTCAGCGGACAAATTTAAAGAAAAACAAGTAGAAGCCAAAGAGATCATTCAAGCACGATGTGGCTGGGATATTACGGATTACGGTAGGGGTAATTTCAACGCAACGGGTCTTTTTCTGTTCACGCTGCGAAATGGAAGGCTAGCAGATTTAGCAAAAGGAAAGGGGATGTGCTACGCTGAAAAGCTACTTATCTCACGGCATAATCAGTTAGCACCTATGCATACTCACATTAAAAAAGCCGAAGATATAATAAATCGTGGAGGGGCAAGCCTAGCAGTAGAAATTTTTGGCTCTGACCAGCAAGGAAACTATGACGAGAAAAGAGGAGGATTTGTTTATTGTGATGGAATAGAGCGATCATTCTCACCAGGAGAAATAATTATTTTAAAACCCGGTCAAAGCATAACCTTATTGCCTGGGGATTGGCATGCTTTTTGGGGTCACGACGGTGATGTACTCGTTGGTGAGGTTTCTACGGTAAACGATGATTTAGAGGACAATATTTTCCGTGATAAAGTATCACGGTTTTCCGACATCGATGAAGATACTGCACCAATCCATCTACTAGTTAGCGATTACACAAAATGGTTGAACGCATAACTGATAACTTAGCAAAAGCGCACCAATAAAATCAGTCCATCGAACACGACGAGCTTCCACTTAATTTCTGTACAAGCTATGACAAGACTTGCATGTTTTGCCTAGTGACATAACAACATCTCTCAAGCCGTCTTCATCAAATAGTGAACTACCTGCATCAATTGCAACTGTTTTCAGACTCAAAGCTTTATCAACAAAATCTTCATAGTTACTCCAAATTTCAGGTTTGGCTTCTGCATGAGGATCAACTGCTTCAATTTCAAAAAGTGTAGGTGTTTTAGCAGCCAATTTTTCGATATTCTGGATTGCCGATTTTGCACTAACTAAGTCAAAATCTACCTGACCCTTCAACATAAGACCTAAAACGCGCATGTTATCCGAAATCTCGCTCATCGCTTTCGTCCGCGCCGTCACAGCTTCACTTTCAACGCTTGCAATACAGTATACTCCCGTGCCACAAATAAAAAAGCAAGCTGTAATCAAGTACTTTAGTCGCATAAATTTCCTCATAATGCTCGTTGGTATCTAGCCGATCGGCAGGCTAGCTATTCACCTTCAGGTTGTAATTGTAGGCGAAGTTTCCTTTGTGGCAACAATTTATAGTATTAGAAAAAGGACAATGGAAAGTGGACGATCAATGTATTCGAAAACAAATAAAGAAGTTGTGTCAAAGCTGGGGATGAAGTTATCGCCGTAGTCACAAGAGATGCAGATAGTTTTGAACAAAATGCTCAAGATGGTGTTGCTAATTGGTTAGATGAAAGAAGATCAATGCTCCAAGAATATGATCCAACTAACCGCCATACCATTCCTTTATCTGGTGATCTTGTTGAATAGTCGACTGTTCTTTATTGAGACCACAATAAGTGATCATTCTTTCGATGATTACTCTTCGGAAAATAGTTCAAACCATAACCAAAAATGAAACTAAGTAACACGATTAACTAAACCCCTCTTAAGCTTAGTTCTACCAATTTATATTCTGGTTAAATTTAGCTTGTTATGTCGTAAGCCCGCTCACCATGTGTGCTAAGGTCAAGCCCAGTGATTTCATCTTCCTCGTTTACCCTAAATGAAGTGAGAGCCCCGACCATCTTGATCAAAATAGTAGTGACAACAATGGTGAAAAAACCAACAATAAGTAATCCACCTATTTGAGCCGTCCAAGAACCAGCGCCAAAAACTGCTATCATGACGATCCCAAAGATTCCCCCAATACCATGCACTGCAAATACATCAAGAGTGTCGTCGACAGACAGAATGTTACGCACCAAATTAACACTTTCCTGGCACAGCACACCAGCAATTGCACCGATGACAAGCGCTTCGATTGGCCCAACAAATCCTGAGGCAGGCGTAATTGAGGCCAGCCCCGCAATGGTACCAGTTACAAGTCCAACCAAAGATGCTTTACCGTATTTAATTCGCTCCCAAGCGGCCCAGGTCAATGAGGCCGTTGCTGCAGAAATGTGCGTGACAGTTAATGCCATAGCTGCACCGCCATCTGCTGCAAGCTGCGAGCCCCCATTAAAACCAAACCATCCCACCCAAAGCATTGCTGCCCCTATCATCACATAGCCTGGATTATGGGGAGGTTTTGTCTTATTTTTGCGAGAACCAAGAAAAAACGCCAAAACTAGAGCAGAAAGACCTGCTGTTTCATGTACAACGATACCACCAGCAAAGTCTTTAACACCAATCGCACCTAAAATCCCCCCATCACTCAGCATACCTCCACCCCAAATCCAATGGACGACTGGGGCATAGCAAAGTAACATCCACAGACCTGAGAAAGCCATAACAAAAGCAAAGCCCACGCGCTCTACATATGCTCCTACTATCAGTGCCGGTGTTATGATTGCAAAGGTCATTTGAAAGGCAAAGAATAAAACTTCTGGCAAAGTTCCACTAAGGCTATCACTTGTCACATTTAATAAGAAAATCTTATCCAAGCCTCCCCAATAGCCGCTGTCACCCCCGCCAAAAGCTATCGAGTACCCGAGGGCTAACCATAATACACTCATAAGGCAGGCAATTGCATAGCAATGCATGAATACGCTTAGAACGTTCCGTGCGCGCACTAGACCACCATAGAATAGGGCTAGGCCCGGCAGGGTCATAAACAGCACAAGTGCCGTTGCAACGATAATCCAGGCAGTATCTGCTCCATTCATAAACCTAATCCTCTTTGTAAGTGACCTAAATCTGAAATCTCAGAAATGATTAAAAAAAAAGCATTAGATGTTACAAAAGGCATCAATATAAATTATAACCCTCAAAGTGCATAAAATTTGTGCATAAAGTCAGGTAATGCGTGAAATTTATGCGAAGTAAAATTTGTAAAATACTGTGAAAAACCGGCGTGAATCTTCTTTAAAAAATTTC
>MDSW01025909.1_pt1 | contig 12533 bp, 14 predicted proteins | sample 811171 | NCBI WGS metagenome assembly MDSW01 (sample SAMN05326641, study PRJNA326480) | marine metagenome | isolation source: seawater | place: Atlantic Ocean: North West | collected 2012
AAAAGATATGCTTGAATTTATTAAACCTCACATTTAATTTTTATTTAAAATATTTCCACAGTTATAAAGGCTTCCAAAACAAACAATTAATTTTTTCTCACTACTTCTTATTTTCCTAAGTGCTTCTGTGAAACTATCACTTTTCTCTGCTTTAAATTTATTTTTAATCGCTATTTTATAAAGTTTATTGGCTGAGACTGAATTGAATTCGTTCTCTATTGGCATAGTAACAACTTTTTTGAATACTCCTCTTAGGTTTTTGATAAATAAGTCTGGCTCTTTATTTTTAGTCATAGCCCAAATTCCATACTTAGGTATTTTTATGTTTTTTAAGTATGCTGCTAAGTTTTTCGCATCAGTAGTAGCATGCGCGCCATCAATCATTATGATTTCATTTTTGTGCAGCATATTTTTAATTTTTCCTTTATTAAGGTATTGAAATCTGCCCTCAAATGAGAGTAAAGGCAAAGTCTTTTGGATAGTTTTCTTATTTATATTGAGATCAAGAGCCACTTTTATAGCTAAGCAAACATTTTCAAACATTCCTTTGGAGCAAACATATTTAGTGTTAAGTTTGATTTTAAATTTTCTATCTTGGTAGTAATAATGATTACCTCTTTGAATAAGTTTCCAATTATTCGGATATATTATTTTACTTGAATTATTTTTTAAGTGTATCTTAATTCTTCTTAAAACACGCGATGACTGTTTGCCTACATAAATATTTGTAAAATTACTTAAAAATCCCACGTCTTCTTTAATTACCTCATTTAAGTTTTTTCTTTTTAAAAAATTCAAGTGTTGTTTGTTGATATTTGTACAAATTTGAATTTGTGGAAAATCAATAACATTATTGCTATCAAGCCTCCAAAGCGCACCGGTTTCCATAATATTGTAATCAGTATTTATTTTTGAGGCATTTATTATATAAACTAAAGTTAGACACTCAAAAATTGTTAATGGTATTTTTAATTTCTCTATTTGCTTAATTGTTTGTTTAATTTGTTTATGAGACAGATATCTATCACCCATATAAAATCTTTCTTTAATATCTCTCAAAGAAGGGGAGATATGCTTTGTCACGGTTTGATTGTTTGCTTCAATAAATGATTTTAAAGAATACAAAGTAGTAAATTTTCCTGACTCACCAATTACACTTATAACTCCTTTTAGCTTTCTCTCTGGATTTCCCAATAAATTTAAAGCTTGTTTAATTCTTTCAAGACCAAACTTAACTGACTTATTAAATAATTTATGATTAGCTAGCTGATTGTAGATCAACTTTGACATTGGACGATGACTCGTTGCGAGCTTCAATTTCAGATTTTTTCAGGAGAACTCTTATAAGATCGGAAATTTTTTCTCTTATTTCCAATCTAGATTTAAACGCACCATCAATCATCCCATGCTCAACAATACTTGAAGCTTGACCAAAGTCTTGAGGTAACTCTTGACCTTTGTTAACAGAGGCACTTACACGCTTACCAGCGAATAGCATATTCTCTGTACTTGGAGACTCAGCAAAAATGAAATCATTTCCGTAAACATTACAAAAAGTACCACCAGTTATTTTTGAAGAGCAAACTCCAATTGTAACTATTCCTGCTTGCTTTAACATTCTCATGGCCATCATTTGAACCGGCATGTTTTTTAAAGAATTGAGATTTCCGGTTACTGCCATTCCTCCACTTTGATAAAAAGAAACTACCGCATCAACTTTTTCGTCTAAAGCTTTTTGAATTCCTGCGGTAAGATGTTCGCCTTCTCTTTGAGTTAATGCTCCTCCTCCATGAGCAAAATTATATCCAAAAGCAATTATATCCAATCCATTAACTTTTCCTTTAGCCGCTAGTATAGCGCTTTGCTGACCTGTCTTTTTTCTGTAAGAGTTATACTTATCAATAAATTTTTTGTCTCCGATTTTAAAATTTAACGGGTCAGGGTCAGCCCATTCAGGACACTCTATGAGTTCGTATTCACCTTCATCAAAAAACATTTCTGAAAATCTTGTTTTAGGATCTAAATCAAAATGATGTGTACATTTACAAACATTAAAATTTGTCCTCAAATCTTCTTTTAATTGCATTTGATTACAATTAGGGCAATTTATCCAAAGACTATTAGATTGATCTTCCTTGGAAGGTCTGTCTCTTTTAAATGTTTGTTTTGCTTTTTCAACAAAACTTTTTACTTTTTCTTTAATCCAATTCATAAAATTTTTTTTTTAAGATTGTATACGACTTTAGATAACTTTGTGACAGGATTTTGTCTCATTCTGAGCGAATTTGCTATGGTTTTACACAACATACTGCCTACAACTAAGCCATTAGCTGATTTAAGAGAGTGAATTGTACTATTCGTAATTCCAAAACCAATTACCAAGTTTTTTTTTGGGTTGACCTTTTTAATTTTATTATAATTTTCTAAAATTTTTTTGGGTGATACCTTTAGCTTACCACCAGTAGTCGACAACATAGAAATATAATAAACCATATCATGAGAGTCTTTTATTATTTTTCTAATTCTGTCTTTTGTTGTAGTAGGAGATAAAAGTTGTATAAAATTTATTGATTTTTTTTTACATCTCATTGCAAAATTTTTATTTTCTGGCCAAGGAAGATCAACAATAATTAAACCATCAACTCCTACTTTTTTACATTTTATCAAAAAATTATTTTCACCCATTTGATAGATTAAATTATAATAACCCATCAAAATTAATGGTTTATGAGGTTTATTTTTTTTAAATTTTTTTACAATATTAAAAGTTTCTTTTAATGTAATTCCATTTTTCAGGGCTCTATATGAACTATTTTGAATTTGACTACCATCTGCGATAGGACAGTTGTGAACAAACCCAAGTTCACAAATATCTGCATAATTTGAAATAGCATTGAGTATTTTTATTGAGTTGCGCTTATTATTATCTCCAGCAACAGTGTAGGTAATTAGAGCTGGTCGTTTTTCCTTTTTACATTTTTCAAAAGCCAAGCGAATATTTGATTTCATCTAATATATTTACCCAATTTTTTTTAATAATATCTTTATCTTTGATCGAGTCGCCACAACTGTCCACAATTAAAATTTCAGAACTTTTGAGTTTCGGTGCAATCCGAATAGCTTCAGCAAATGCATGTGAGGGCTCTAAAGATGGAGAAATATTTTCTAATTTCGAGACTAATTGATACGCTTTCAAAGCATCCTCGTCACTTGCAGATGTATATTTTGCTCTTTTTAAATCTTTTAGATAACAGTGTAGAGGTGAAATACCTGGGTAGTCTAAACCTGCAGAAATGGACTCAGTCTCACCTATTTGACCTTCATCATTTTGAATAACATATTGAGCAGCGCCATGTAATATTCCAATTTTTGAACTGTTAGTTAAAGGAGCAGCGTGTAGTTTACTATTTTTTGGACCACCAGCCTCAACTCCAATGAATTCTGCGTGTGTGTCAATAAATTCGTTCCAAAATCCTATTGCTGAACTTCCGCCACCGACACAGTTTATTAATTTCAATTTTTTAGGGATTTTTCCAAATTCCTCTTTTACTTGTTTCATAAGTTCTCTAGAGATCTGTGCCGTACTCCATGCACAAATTTTTATAAATATATTTGGACCTACTGTTGAACCAACACACATATGTGTTGTGTCGCAATTTGAGACCCAATACCTCATACACTCACTCACTGCATCTACTAGTGTTTGGCTTCCTGTAGTAACAGGCACTATTTTCGCACCATTCTTTTTCATAGACAATACATTAGGCTGCTGTCTTTCTATGTCTTTAGCACCCATGAAAATTTTACATTTAAGACCAAATTTTTTTGCAGCCATCGAAAGCATCTTCCCTGCATATCCCGCACCTGTGTCACCAACAACATATTTTTTACCTGCTTTTTTAGCGATCAAACAATGAACAGTAGCATTATAAATTTTATGGGCTCCGCCATTAGCTTCAGAAACAACCTTGGCATATATTTGTGCACCTCCAAGATATTCAGTTAAATTTTCAAGTTTTATAAATGGAGTAGGAGACCCAACATAATTTTTAAAATAAAAATCTCTTTCCTTAATAAAATTCTTATCTTTTCTTAATTTTGTAAAAAGTTTTGTAAGATCGTCTATTGGTTGTTTTAACGTCTCTGGTATGAAGTTTCCTCCGAACTTTCCACCATACATAAAATTTTTGTCGTGTTGATCTATAAATGGTATACTTTTTTTAATTTTTAAGCTCATTTACTTTTTTCACAAAACTTTTTATTTTTTGATGATCTTTGTATCCTATTTGATTATCAAATTCCAAGTTACTAGATAAATCAAAAAAGGTAACTCCTAATTTTACTATATTTTCAATATTATTTTGTGAAATCGAGCCAGCAAGTGCATATCTATTCCCTCTGGGAAGTTTAGAAATTAAATTTTCAGGGAAACGAATTGACTTTTCCATTCCAGGTGTATCGAATAAAATAAAATCTGCTTCCTTGTATTTCTTATAGTCATTTATACTTAACTCATTCTTAAGTTTTATAGCTTTTATAATTTTAAGCCCCATTGTTTTAATTTCTTTAACCCTCTCACTTGTTTCAGATCCATGGAGTTGAATATAATCAAAATTACCTAAAACCACTTTTTTAATAAATTCATTAGAAGGATTTACAGTAACAGCTACATAATGAGAATTCTTTTTATTAAATTCTTTTAATTTTTTTACATCTTCTAATTTCAAATTTCTTGGAGATTTTTCGTAAAATACAAAACCTAAAAAATTCACTCCGAGATCAATACAAAGCTTGACATCTCTCTTTGGTTGCAAACCACAAATTTTAATTAACATTTTATTTTAAATCTTTAAAAAGTTTTTGAATATTTTTTTTTAGGTTACCTTTGGTAAGGCTGCGACCCATTACTATTGACGTAGCTCCGTTCTGAAAAGCTTGCTTTGGAGTCATCACTCTTATTTGATCTTCTTTTTTGTTCCCCGGTAATCGTATCCCTGGCGTAATTATTTCTTTTTTGAAAACTTTTTTTACTATTTTAATTTCTTTTGGGCTACATACTATCGCATCTAATTTAGCCTTTGCAGCTAGTTTGGCTTGCTGCAGCACAATTTTCTTCACATTTTTGTTATATCCTATTTCCTTCAGAGACTTATTGTCTAAAGAAGTAAGAACTGTAACACCAATCACCTTAGTTGATCCGGAGACTTTTTTGACCGCTTTAATTGCTTTTAAACCCGAACTGATATGCACAGTTATATAATTTAATTTTAGATCTTTAATTGCTCTTACTGCTGATAAACAAGTGTTAGGAATATCAGAAATCTTATAATCTCCAAAAGTTACTATATTTTTTAAATTAGCTATAAATTTTCTTCCATCCTTAGAATTTAAAAATTCTAAGCCAAATTTATACCCAAAACTAATTTTTGAATCTTTTGTTTCATTAATTATTTTTTTAATCTTTGTTGAGCTAGTTGTGTCACAAGCAATAAATATTTTTGGTTTTTTCATTTATTTATAAAATCTTTAAGTTTTTTACTAGCTTTGAATCTTACCTTATTTTTTTCAGGAACATAAATTATTTCTCCAGTTTTAGGATTTCTTGCACCAAATTTTTCTTTTATTTTTTTTATAAAAAAGGCACCAAAACCTCGTATCTCCACTCTTTGTCCTCTTTTAAGCGCACTTACGATAGAGTCTACAAAAATATCAATTATTTTTTCTAATTCAAGATTGGTAAGCTGTTTATTTTTAAGTTTGAGTTTTTTAATTAACTTTTGACGTGACAATTATTTTTCTTTTTTACCTTTTCTACCCATAGCTTTCTCAAAAATTCCTTTAAGCGTAGCACCAGATTTCGTTGCTCCTTCACCAAATTTTGCAATTAAAGATTTTTCTTCATCTATTTGAGCTGCTTTAACACTTAATTTAATTTTTCTTGTTTTAAGATCTAGTTCAGTAATTTTTGCATCAAGCGCATTCCCCGGAGAAAATACTTCTGGTCTAGCATCAGCCGAGTCCTTTGCTAAATCGGATTTTTTTATTGTAACAATTAAGTTTTTATCTTTATCGATTGATACTTTTACACCAGTTTTTAAAACCTCATGAATTTTTGTTGTTATTACATCTCCAATTTTTTTATTATTCTCTTTGAACCAGTTAAATGGATCTTTTTCTAATGCCCTTTTTGAAAATTTTATTTTGTCATCTTTTACTTCTAAAATCTTTACATCAATTTGATCATTTTTTTTAAATTTTTTAAGGTCATCAGAGTTCTCATTATAAGAAATTTCTTTGTAATGAAGCATTCCAGTTAAACCAGACTCTGTGAGTTCTCCAAAAATAGCCTTATCAGTTATATTATTTATTTTGATTTTGACTTTTTCACCTATTTTATTTCTTACTTTGCTCCATGGATTATCCAACGTTGCTTTGTATGAAAGTGAAATTCTTTTTGAATCTTTATCAATATTTACGATTTTAAATTTAATCTTCTGTGAAACAGATAGAACTTTACTTGGTTTTATATTTCGATTTGTCCAGTCTAATTCTGAGTTGTGGATCAAGCCTTCTATTCCATCTTCAATTTTAATAAAACAACCATAATCCATAATCTTTGTTACTAAACCCTCATATATTTCTCCAACCTTGTATTTCTTTTCAATATTTTCATAAGGATCCTCCGTTAACGCTTTCACAGAGGCTGAAACTCTATTGGTTTTTTCATCAATTTTTGTAATTTTTACTTTCAGTTTCTGTCCAATAGTCACAAGGTCAGATGGTTTTTTTACCCTACCATGACTTAAGTCTGATACATGGAGTAAAGCATCTATACCATTTATATCTAAAAAAATTCCCCAGTCTGTTGTGGCTTTTACAATCGCGTCTTCAACAATATCACCTTCCTTAATATTTTTTAAAGCTTCTACAATTTCTGCGTTTTTACTTTTTTCAAGCACTGCTCTCCTTGAAACACAAACATTGCCTCTGTTTTTGTCAATCCTGGTAGCAATCACTTTTACAGGAGTATTCATAAGATGATCGATTTTTTTTAAGGGTCTCACATCAATTTGTGAGGATGGCATAAAACACGGCAAACCTTCTACAGTTGCTATAAATCCACCTTTAACTTTTCCAGTAATATAACCCGTCATTTCTTCTTGTGTCTCAAAAACCTTTTCCATTTTTTTCCAAGCTTTCATCTTTCGAGCTTTATCTCTAGAAATAATTATCTCTCCTTTGAAACTTTCAATTCTTTCAAGATAAACATCTATTTGTGAACCAATTTTAAGTTTTGTTAGCTCATCATCGTTTTTAAATTCTTCAATAGGTATCATACCTTCCATTTTAGCTTTACAATCTACAACTATAAAATTTTTTGTGATTTCCGTTACAGTGGCTTTAATTATCTCGTTTTCTTTAAGCTTTCTATTTTCAAAATCTTTGTCTAGTAAGTTTTGAAATTCTTTGTGTAAATTACTAGTTTTTTTTAACTCTTGTTCTGTTGCCATATTTTGTTTTTTAACGCTCTTTCTACATGCTTAGACATTTTAGCTAACATCGCTTGTTTGTCTAGTTTGCCGGTGTCGATTTCTATCGAATCTCTATGTTTAAGTAAAGGGGAGTTTTTTCTTTTTGAGTCTGCTAAATTTCTTATTCTAAGGGCTTTTTTTACGTTAATAAGTTTTATCTTTGAATCTTTTTTTTTTAATTCTTTATATCTCCTTAAGGCTGCAATCTTTAAATTGCATTTAAAAAAAAATTTTACGTCAGAATTTGGTAAAATTTTTGTAGAAATATCCCTACCTTCAATACAACATCTTTTATTTTTTTTGGAAAAATTACTTTGGTATTTTTTTAAAATAAGTCTTATTTTTCCATTCTTGGCAATTTGTGCGCTATATTCAGAAATTTTTGGAGTATGTAAGTTAATTTTATCTAATCTTTTATGATTTAAAGTTCTAAATTTTTTTTTCAAAAAAATTATTTTATTTTTTGGATTATCTTTTAAAATAACGTAACTTGCATATCGGTAAAGCAGACCTGATGATAAAAATTTTAATTTATATTTTTTTGATATCATTTTTGCACCGGTTGATTTACCAGTCGCTGCACCACCATCACATGAAATTTGAAATAAATTATTTTTGTATCTCAAAATTTGCTCCTAAAAGTTTCATAATTTTTAAAAAAGATGGAGATGAGGTATAAACTGTTTCAAAGTTTTTTATAACTGTCTTTGCCCCTGTAAGAATTGCTAATATAAAAGAACTCATACAAATTCGATGATCTCCAAGATTAGGGACAATAATCTTTTTATCTTTTGCATCAATGATCCCTTTTCCAAAAATTTTAAGTTTATTTTTGGAAGATACACTCTTAACTCCAACTTGTTTAAGAATTTTTTGCATTTCTAAAATTCTGTTACTCTCTTTATTTGCAAGATCTGAAATTCCAGAAAAAATTGAAGTTCCTTTCGTCAGAGCTGCAATAACAAATAGTATTGGATACTCATCTGTTGCAGTAACATAATAATTTTTTGAAGCTCGAATCGTTCTGAGTTTACAATTTTTTACATGTATATCACCTTTAATTTCATTATTAATCTTTTTGATATTTTTAAATTTGATCTTAGCTCCTTGATTTTTTAGTAGTTTATAAAAACCTATTCTTTTTGGGTTTAATCCTACATCTTTTATTTTAATAAACGATTTTTGATTTAATAAAGTTAAAGCTGTAAAAAACGCTGCGGATGATGGATCTCCTGGGACATCAACATTTATACTTTTTAAATTATTTTTACCAAAAATTTTTATAATCCTATTTTTTCCACTTTTAATTTTTATAACTTTTTTATTCAATAAAATTAAATTTTCAGTATGATCTCTACTCTTTAAAATTTCTGTGATCTCAGTATTTCCATAAGAGTTGAGACCAGCTAAGATCACAGCGCTTTTCAGTTGAGCGGAAACACCAGCTTTATATTTGATACCAATTGGCATTTCAGATGAAATTAATTTTAAAGGGAAATGAAACTTGTGTTTTGGATAAAAGAAAGCACCAAACTCCGTCATTAAATTAATTAATTTTTTCATATTCCTTTTATTAAGAGAGCTATCTCCACTCAATCTCACCTCAATACCAGGTGTCGTTGAAAGAATTCCAACTAGTAACCGCGCAAGCGTACCTGAGTTCCCTAAATGTAAATCCATATTTTTTTTGGCAAACATAGATCCTAAGCCTTTTCCATAGATTAAATATTCCTTAGGTCTTCTTTTTTGAATTTTTACTCCTAATTTTTTTAAACATTTTATCGTAGAGAAAACATCTTCAGATTCTAAAATATTTCTAGCAGATGAAATATCTTGACAAATAGAACCAATTAAAAAGCTTCGAATAGATATAGACTTATCAGAGTCAACTTTAATTGTTTTTTGAAATGGGCTAATCTTTTTAGTAACAATTAAATTGAATTTTTTAAAAGACATTTTTAGGAAAATTGAGATCCAAAATAATGCTCAATTGCCTTAGAAGATTTTAGTAATTCTCTTGATGTTCCTTCTGCTATTACTGTGTGTTCTCCTAGCACGTAGCTCCTATCTGTAATATCGAATAAATTTTTAACATTATGATCAGTTACTAAAATTGCTGTACCACTTGATTGAATTTTTAGAATATATTTCTGTATATCTTGAATTACCAAAGGATCTAGTGCGGCTAGTGGTTCATCTAGTAAAACAATTTTTGGTCTATTAATCATAACTCGGGCCATCATCAATCTTCTTATTTCACCTCCTGAAAGTACAGATGCATTCAGAGTCCTTAGATGTTGTAAATTAAATTCGTCTAGCAGTTTTTCAGTAACAGCTTTTTGATTTTCACTATTTTGAATTGATATTTGAGCTACTCCAAGGATATTATCGTAAACTGACATATTAAAAACACTTCTTTGTTGAGGTAGGTAGCCTAACCCTTCTTTAGATCGAAGATGAATGGGAATTTGTTCTATCGACTTGTTGTTTAGATAAATTTTTCCTCCATCTAAATTTTGTTCTCCAATACACATAGAGAACAAAGTGGTTTTTCCGCAACCATTGGGACCTAATACACCTACACACTCACCGGGAAATACTTTTAAAGAAAGTTTTTTCAGTATTGGTCTCCCGTCGAAGGACTTGCTAACATCTTTTACTTCAAATATGGGCTTATCCTTTTTAAATTTTAAAATTCTAAAACCTTTTTTCATTTAAGATTTATATTTGCATTAATTTTGTTATCTTCAATAGAAGCAATTTTTAATGTTTGTTTTTTTATATCAAATAAAAGTTTATCTGCAAACACAGTACCTCTAGAATCTTTTACTTTAACAGCTCCTGATATAGTTAGAAAACTCTTCGAATTAGAATAATCTGCTTTTTGAGCGTATAATTCGCTATCCTCATACTTTGCTTTCACATTTCCATCAAATCTCATGTCCAAAGTTCTATTATTATAGACACCGCTTTCTGACCAAACATTTAAAGTTTTGTTATCTTTAAAATAAAAAACTGCTTCAACTGATTTCATATTAACTATCTCTTGATTTTCTTTACTATTAAATGCCTCTGCAGTTTTAAGAATATACCTATTTCCTGCTAGATCTAAGCCAGAGTATTCAATATTATAAAATATATCTCCAGATGTTTTTTCTTTTGATAACTGCTCTTTAATTTTTTCTTGTGTAATTTTTGGAATTATTTTTTCTTTTTTAGATACAGTTCTTTCTGAATATGTAAATATAAGAATTAAAGATCCCAAAACTAGTAGACTTATTTGAGCTATTCTTAATTTTTTTTTTCTATTCATCATTTTACTCCCGTTTGTAAGAGAAAATGTATATGAATAATCCCTTTTAAAACTCTGTTGGACTTTGAAAAATCTTTATCAGAAACTACTAATAAACTTGTTATTTTCTTTTCATTCATTATCGCTAAAGCCCTTGAAGCTGGCATATTTTCATTCACCACATATGGTTTTTTCGTCATAAATTTACTCAAATGATCATTATTAGAATAATTTTTTAATTCTCTTCTTAAGTCCCCATCAGTTACAAGTCCTTTAATAAATCTATTTTTTTGAATGACAACTATTCCAAGTTTTTTTTGGTTCATAATTTTCAAAGCATCTTTAAATTTTTTTTTATGATTTATTATTGGCATTTTCGTACCAGTGACCATAATATCTTTAGCTAGAAGAAGTGAGTTACCGATATTTCCTCCTGGATGAAAGATTTTAAATTTTTCTTTGGAAAATTTTTTTTGGTGAATAATCGTTGTAGCCAATATATCACCCAATAGTAATGTGATGGAAGTACTCGAAGTTGGTACCATACCAGTAATATCTGCCTCTTTTACCTTTGGTAACAAAAGTTTAACATCACTTGCTTTTAATAAGATGCTATCAGGTTTTGATGCAACTCCAATAATTTTAATTCTATATCTATTAGCATATCTCAACATATTATTTAGCTCAGAGGTATTTCCAGAATACGAAATGATTAGTAATACGTCTCCTCTTTCTATTTGACCCATATCACCATGCAAAGCCTGTGCAGGGTCACAAAAAAAACTTGGAATACCTACACTAGAAAAAGTAGCTGATATTTTTCTTGCTATTAAACCAGATTTACCTATTCCAGCCAAAATCACTTTTCCTTTGGAATTTAAAATCAAATCAACAGCTTCGATAAACGACTTATTAAATATTTTTTTTATCTTTTTTAATTCATTAATTTGGATACTTGCTGACTTTTTTGCTACTGCTATATAATTATTTTTTTTCATTAATGTTCAAATATATCCTCTTTGAAACCTTTTTGATCTAATTCTACTCTAGTATCTAAAAAAGCTAAACATTTTTGAAATACATCTATTCTTTTTTCTCTTACTAGCATTTTTTCTAGTTCAGATTTAATTTTATGTAAATATATTACATCGTTAGCAGCATATTCTAGTTGTTTATCACTAAGATCATTAATATCTTTATTCCAATCACTGCTACCTTGTCTTTTATCGAGTGATTTATTACAAAATTCTTGAACAAGATTTTTCAGTCCATGAGCATCTGTGTATGTCCTAACAATTTTAGATGCGATTTTAGTATCAAAAATATTTTTTATCTTACACTTTAAAAAAAACTCTAGTGAACTTTTATCAAATCGTAAAAAATGTCCAATTTTTAATATTTTTTCATTTTCTAATACAGAAACTAAATTAGGTGCTTTATAATTTTCTTTATTAGGTTGAATAATGTAAACGTTACCGCTTTCGTCACAAATTTGAATAAGGCTTAATTTATCTCTCTCGGGTATTTGTAGACCAGTTGCCTCTGTATCAATTGCGATACTATTCTTGAATGAACTTGCTATTTCTGAGGTTATGTCCTCTTTAAACTTAATTATTTTCATATATAAATCTAAATACCATGAAAAATCAAATTTGCACAATTTTAGGTGGTGGGGGATTTATAGGAAGATATCTTGTTCGAAATTTGAC
>MDSW01055410.1_pt1 | contig 12533 bp, 11 predicted proteins | sample 811171 | NCBI WGS metagenome assembly MDSW01 (sample SAMN05326641, study PRJNA326480) | marine metagenome | isolation source: seawater | place: Atlantic Ocean: North West | collected 2012
CCAAATTGATAAAAAATTAAAGGACAAAAATATTAGTTCTAAATTAATTAGAAATTTAAGGGTTACTAAAAAAGAGATTTTAAAAGAAATAATAGAGGTTAACGGAACATTAAAAACAAAAATTGAATCCGTGCTCTCTTCAGGGTTTTTAGATTCACCGCTATTAAAAAATAATATCAAAGTATCTAGTGGAAATTTTATAACTGCTCGACCTATAGGGGTTATTGATGGCACTGATATGGAGTTTACTGGCCAAATCAGAAAAATTGATTCTGAAGCAATATTTAACAAATTAACTAATAAAGAAATTGTTGTTATTTCGCCGCTTGGATATTCACCAATTGGAGATGTATTTAATTTATCTTACGAACAAACTGCAGCTCATATTGCTCAATCAGTTAAAGCTGAAAAATTAATTTATTATGTAAATTCAAGTGGTATCTTGAATATACATGGAGAATTAATTCCAGAATTAACATTTAACAAAGCTAAACGATTAATTGAACATATTGAGAATCCCAAAAATGCCCCCTTTATTTCCTATAATGATTTTAATATCCTCAAAAGTAGCTTGTATGCAATTAATAATAAAATTGAAAAAGTACATCTCATAAATAGAAATATTGACGGGTCTATAATCGAAGAAATTTTTACAGACAAAGGTTCAGGAACAATTCTTACAGAATATTCTCTTGAAAATATTAGAAGTGCTAAGGAATCCGATATTAATCAAATCAGAAACATTATCAGCCCATTAGAAAAAAAAGGCATACTTGCTGATAGAGTAATTAAAGACATAGGTCCGTTTTACGTCATTGAGCACGACCATAATATAATTGGAACTGTGGCACTATATAAATATTCTGATTTACTTGAAATGGCTTGCTTTGCAATTCATGATAAATATCAAAATCTTGGTTACGGAAAGAAGTTACTAAAATTTTGTGAGAAAAAAGCGCTAGAATTAAATATAAAAAAACTATTCATATTAACCACACAATCTGAACACTGGTTTATTGAAAATAATTTCCAGCAAACAGATAAAAAGTTTATGCCTAATGCAAGAAAAAAAATCTATACCGCCGAACGAAACTCAAAATACTTTATCAAAAGGCTATAAAAATGACTCCAAATGAAAAATCAAAAGTACTAAGTGAAGCATTACCATATATCAAACAATTTTTTGGAAAAATAATAGTTATTAAATTTGGGGGCAATGCGATGATTGACAAAAATTTAAAACAATCATTTGCCAAAGATTTAGTATTGTTAAAATTAGTTGGTATGAATCCAGTTGTCATTCATGGTGGTGGACCTCAAATAAATGAATCATTAGCCAAATCAGGTGAGAAACCTATTTTTAAAGAAGGAATAAGAGTTACAAATAAAAAAACATTGGAAATAGTTACAAATGTCTTAAATGAAGTGAATCAACAAATTATAGAACTAGTTAAAGAAAATGGAGGGGATGCTAGTAGCTATAGTAATGAAAAAACTTTAAGTATTATCCAGGCTAAAAAATTACAAGCTAAAGAAAAATCACATGATCTTGGCTTTGTGGGAGAAATAATAGGTATTGATTCATCATTTATGAAACACTTAAAAGAAGATGGAATAATACCAATTATTGCCCCAATAGGAATAGATAGTAATAATAAAATTTACAATATCAACGCTGATGTTGTAGCTTCAAAATTTGCAGAAATTTTAAGTGCTGAAAAATTAGTACTAATGACTAATACAAAAGGTGTTTTAGATAAAGATAAAAAACTAATAACAGGATTAGTGCCAAATGAAATTGAAAAGCTTATACGTAATGGGACTATCTCAGATGGAATGCTTCCTAAAATTAATTCTGCTGTTCATGCTGCTAAGCATAAAGTAAATGCTGTTCATATTATCGATGGTAGAGTTGAACATGCATTATTACTAGAAATCTTAACCGATCAAGGTGTTGGAACTCTTATTAAGGACCAGTAATTTGGAACATACATGGATATTTGATCTTGATAATACATTACATGATGCAGAACAAAAAATATTTCCCATAATTAATCAAAAAATTAATCGATATATTAGTAAAGAATTAAAAATTAATCTTGATAACGCTGATCAATTAAGACAAAAATATTGGGATCAATATGGAGCTACTTTAGAGGGCTTAATTAAACACCACAAAATAAATCCAAATAAATTTTTAGAAGAAACTCATAAAGTTGATAATCTTGAGACGCTAGTTGTGCCTATGCCAAACTTAAAAAATACACTAGCTTCACTAAAAGGTCTAAAAATTCTTTATACGAATGCTCCTAAAAATTATACTAAAACGATTCTTAAAAAATGTGATATTGAAGATTACTTTGATAGTATTTTTAGTATAGAAGATGCAAATTTTAAACCAAAGCCTAGTAAAGTTTCAATGCAGCTTTTCATCAATAAATATAAAATTAAAAAAGCTTATTTTGTTGATGACATAAAAGAAAATCTTGAAACAGCTCATGATTTTGGTTTATTTACAATATGGCTTTCTAACCAAAAAGAAGATCCAAAATTTATTGATAAAAAAATTTCACAATTAAGTGATTTAGTTACTAACTAATTTTTTTAAGGATAGAGAGTCTTTCTTGGTAAATTGACTCTTTAATTTTTTCTGCAGATTTTGATGAGTCTGACTTAGTTCTTAATAGGCTTAATTCTTTCTTGAAAGATAAAATTAAATTTTTCACTAATCCAATCTTTTTAATTATATTCTCCTTATAAACTAAATTTTCTTCACGCTCTATCGAATGGCTTGATGGAATTGGTTTATGGAGTGCTAATAATAAAAAGATAAGCATTTCTAATATTTCAATAGTAATATTAGGACGCCTAAAAAAATCTAATCGATATAGGCAATCTAATTTATTTTCTAACGAAAGAGATTGAAAATTTTCAAGATTTATAGCTTCAGACTTAATACTTTTAAAAAGATTTTTGGCATTTCTTGGTAATCTAAAAAATTCTAAATAATATTCATTATTACTTTCTATTTTCATATCTAAAAGTGAAGGAAGAACTAAAATCATTAAGAATTTAGATTCAGCCTTAATGGAGTTAGGAGTATTTCTAAGGGCGGTTAACAAAGCATGAAAAGGAATACTTGAATAATTAAATTCTGGAAGAATTTCTCTTAAAATACCACTGGTTTCAAAAGATAAAAACATTTTATCGGCATATTCTTCTTCTAAACCTTTTAATATCTCAGAATAGATTCTTTCAACTGATAAGGACTTAATTTCACCACTGGACACTATTTTTTCTATTAACTTTTCAGTGTCTTCGTGAATTTCAAAATCTTTAAATCTTGCATAAAATCTCGCTACTCGGAAAACTCTTAAAGGATCTTCACAAAAAGCGTTACTTACGTGTTTAATTATTTTATTTTTAATATCATTTACACCATTAAAAGGATCATAAATTTTTCCATTTTCATCCTCAGCTATTGCATTTATAGTGATGTCCCTTCTTTTTAAGTCTTCTTCCAGCGTAACGGCGGGAGATGTGAAAAATTCAAACCCATGGTAACCTTTACCTACTTTTTTTTCTGTTCTTGCAAGAGCATATTCTTCATTAGTTTTAGGATGCAAGAAAACTGGAAAGTCTTTTCCGATTGGCTTAAAACCTAACTTAATCATTTCTTCAGGGGTGCTTCCAACGACTACATAGTCTCTATCTTTACTAGAGATACCCATAAGTTTGTCTCGCACTGCTCCTCCAACAAGATAAATATTCATAGTTTTTTATATTTTTTTAAGTATGTAGCCAAATCTATAAGAGAAGATTTAAAACGATATGCATCATTGATTTTAACTGTATTACTAATTTCCATAGATTTCAAATTATCTATAGTTATTAATTTAACTGGAGATAATTGTAATAATCTTACAAATAAATAAGACATAGTTTTATTTAGTCCAACAACAATATTTTTCTTTTTATCACAAACAGATATTAGTTTAATAAGTTCTAAAAAAGTAAATTTTTTTGGTCCTCCCAAATTAAAAACCTTTTTATATGTTTTATCATCTTCAATACTCTTTGTAATTATATCTACTAAATCTTCAACATAAATTGGTTGAAACTCAGCTTTAGGAGAAATTAAAAAAATTATTGGTAAAAATCTAATCATTTTTTTAAATAAATTTATAAATTTATCTTGGGGTCCAAATACAATAGAAGGTCTAAATATGGTCCAATTGAATTTCCTATAATTCTTTTTTATTAAAATCTCTGTTTTATATTTGGAATTTAAATATTTACTTTCTGCAGTTTTACTCACACCTAGTGCACTTAAATGAATTAACCTATTTATATTTTTTTTTAAGGCATAATTTATTAGCCTTGAAACAAAATTTTCATGTGCCATTGAAAATTTTAATTTTCTACTCTCATGCAAAATACCAACTAAATTAATTATTATATTTGACCCCTCAAGATTTTCTGAAAAATCATTGTTTGAAGAATATTCAATTACTTTAATTTTTGGATAAAATTTTGAATAATTTATTTTATTTTTTTTTCTTGTAAAAATTCTAATTTCAATAGGTTTTTTTGCTAACTGCTTAACTAATTCAGTGCCAATAAATCCAGTGCCGCCAAATATTGAAATGACTTTCATTACCATATATGTAAGTATCTTAATGAAAAATAAACTATTGCAATAAGTATGATGAGGGAAATTAAATAATTGATTGCTGTTTTTGCTAAATACAAATATTTTTTATTTTTAGTGAAGAAATAAAAAGCAGTCACTACAGAAAAAAATATTACTAATAAAAAAATACTTAATTTGATAAATATCATTGTGCTTTTTCTGAATAATTATTCCTAAAATTATTTTTTTCTTTTATATAATTAGTTGCCAAAGAAGCTTTTTCTTTATCTTCAACATCTAAATATTCTATAGCCCATTTGGACTTATTTTCTAACATTAATCTTAACAATTTATTATTGAGCTCATGTCCTGATTTATATGCAGTAAATTTACCAATAATTGGCATGCCTATCATATATAAATCTCCAATCGCATCTAGAATTTTGTGGCGTACAAATTCATCTGAATATCTTAAACCTTCATCATTTAAAATTTTATATTCATCCAAAACAATTGCATTATCTAATGACCCACCCCTAGCTAATCCATTTGCTCGAAGATATTCAACTTCTTGCATAAATCCAAATGTTCTTGCTCTACTAATAAAGTTAACGTAAGAATCTTTAAAAAAGTCTATTTCTACTCTATTATTTTCTTCTTTAAAAGCTGGATGAGGGAAATCAATAGTAAAATCAACTAAAAATCCATTGTAAGGTTCAAATTTAGCGTATTTTTCATCTTCTTGAACTTTTATTTCTTGTTTGATTACAGCAAATTTTTTTGGTTTTGATTGCTCATAAACTACTGCAGAATTGATTAAATAAACAAATGAAATTGAGCTTCCATCCATAATAGGTATCTCAGAACCATGAACTTCAATAAGTATGTTATCAATACCAGAGGCAGAAAGTGCCGACATTAAATGCTCGATAGTTGAAATTTTATTTTTTCCCTTACCAATTGTGGATGACAATCGAGTTTCTTTAATTGCTTTTGGTTCAACATTTATCTCAACTGGTAAATCAAGATCTGTTCTTTTAAAAATTATGCCGCTATTTTCTTTGGATGGTTTTAAGGTTATACGAACCTTTTCCCCTGAATGAAGACCAACTCCTATCGCACTAACTTCTTTTTTAATTGATCTTTGAAAAATCATCTAATTTTTTCTTCTCATAAATGAAGGGACATCGTATTCATCTTCAGATGACATTCTTAAATTATCTAAATCATCACCTTCAGGTGAATTATTTCCAAATACGTTAGGATTATCTTTCTTATCATCTTCCTTATCATCTTCAGTATTTTCTTGACTCTCTAAATTTTCGTTGTCTTCTTTATCGGCCTCATAAATAAATTCTCTCATAACATCATTATTGTTAAGACTTGGATCTTTTGCTAAATTTAATTTTTCTTCTTCTTTTAAATAAGATAGGCCTGTAGCAACCATAGTAACCCTTATATCATTACCCATTGAATCATCTATTACATTGCCAACTATTACATGAGCATTTTCTGCAGCATATTGTTTAATTGTATTCATTACTTCAAAATATTCTTTCATTTTGAAATCACTACTTGCAGATATATTAACTAACATTCCTTTCGCATTATTTAAATTTACATCTTCTAATAATGGGCACGCTACTACTTGTTTTGTGGCATTAGAAGCCCTGTCTGAACCTTCTGCAGTTCCTGAACCAATCATAGCCATACCCATCTCACTCATAACAGTTTTTACGTCAGCAAAATCTACATTAATCAATCCCGGGTTATTGATAATTTCCACAATACCTGACACAGCACTATATAAAACATCATTAGCAGCTCCAAATGCATCGACAAAAGTTACATCAGGTCCAAGAACGCCCATTAATTTTTCATTTGGTATTGTTATAAGAGAATCAACATGATTTACAAGCTCATCAATTCCATCATTTGCAATTTGAACTCTTCTACCCTCAAAATTGAATGGTTTTGTAACAACAGCTACAGTTAAAATTCCTAATTCTTTAGCAATTTGTGCTATTACAGGTGTAGCTCCAGTACCAGTTCCACCACCCATTCCAGCAGCAATAAATAGCATATCAGCATCCTCTAAAGATTCACTGATCTTATCTTTATCATCTAATGCAGCTTGTTTACCTTTATCTGGTCTTGCTCCAGCACCAAGTCCTTGAGTTAATGTTTCCCCAATTTGTACAATTGTGTTTGCTTGGCTTTTTTTTAACGACTGTAAATCTGTATTTGCGCATATAAATTCAACGCCCATTACATTCTTTTTTATCATATAGTCAACAGCATTTCCCCCACAACCACCAACACCCATGACTTTAATAATGGCTTTTTGTTTTTTACCTTCTACGACTTCAAACATAATTTACCTCACATCGCATTAAAAGTTTCCTTTAAACCAATTTTTTGCTCTTTTTAAAATCTCACTAACTGAATTTCCAGTGCCCGACTTATATTCATTCTTTTTTATATCATTTTTACCCATAATTAATAAACCTACTCCAGTTGCATATCTTGGATTCTCTACAACTTGTAATAAGCCATCTATATTTCTTGGTATTCCAATTCTAACAGGCATATTAAATATTTTCTCTCCTAGCTCAACCATACCTTTCAGCATTGAAGATCCTCCAGTGATTACAATTCCTGAAGCGATTGTACTTCCCATGCGACTTCTATTAATTTCATTTTGCACTTTTTCAAAAAGCTCCTCTATTCTTGGCTCAATAACTTGAGCTAAAGCTTGAGTTGTTATTCTTTTTGGTGCTTGTCCATGAACAACAGGTATCTCAATTATTTCATTAGTAGACGATAGGCTTGGCATTGCTGACCCATATGTTTCTTTAATATCTGATGCAGATTGAGTTGGGGTTTGAAAGGCAATAGCAATATCGTTGGTTATTTGATCTCCTGCAACAGGAATTACAGAGGTATGCTGAAACGCTCCGTTCTTAATTACAGCAATATCAGTAGTTCCTCCACCTATATCAATTAAACACACTCCTAATTCTTTTTCATCTTGGGTTAAAACAGCTTCACTTGAAGCTAAAGGCTGAAAAACTAAATCGATAACTTCCAAGCCACACCTTCTTATACATTTAATAATATTTTGACGTGCAGCAATTGAACCCGAGATCATATGAACTTTAACATTAAGTTTCATCCCGCTCATTTCTAATGGCTCTTTTATATCCTGCTGGTCATCAATGATATATTCTTGAGGAAGTGTATGTAAAACCTCTTGGTCAGTTGGTAAATTAATTGCTTCAGCTGTTTCTCTGACTCGATCAATATCCATTTGAGTTACTTCCTCATCTTTAATTTTTACCATACCATGAGAATTTAGACTTTTAATATGACTTCCTGCAATTCCAGTATATACCTCTGTTATTTTGCAATCTGCCATCAATTCAGCTTCCTCAACTGCTCTCTGAATTGCCTGCATTGTGTTATCAATATTAACAACAACACCTTTTTTTAAGCCTTTTGATACATGTTGTCCCTTACCAATAATTTTTAAGACCCCATCAGATTGTAACTCAGCGACAATTACAACTACCTTTGATGTGCCTATATCAAGAGCAGAAATTCTTGTATTTTGATCTTTTTTACTTTTCATTATTGGCGGGATAACGTTATTCATAATGCAGTCTTTTTTTGTTTATTGATTTTATTTAATTTTTCATTAAGTCTTTTTACTGCAAATCCATCCTTATATCTAAGATCTATATAATCGATTTGGCTCTTTAATTCTGATAGAACTCGATGATAATTTTCCATTAAGATATTCAATTTATTAATAATGCTATTTTTATTTTCCTTACCTAAAAAAATTCTCATATGATTATTTGTATAGATTTCCCATGACAATCTATTCGATAATGAGATTGTACCAATTTGCATCGACTCTTTCTCAAGAATTTTATTTATTTGGTTAAATTTTACTGTCATTTCTTTCACAAACTCATCTGGTCCGACAAATAATGGTAAATCGTCTTCATAAGCAGCATGAAATATCTCTCCAAAACTATTGACTAAGCCACGATTATTCCATCGTGCAATTGGTTTATGAGATTCAATTTCAACTAATAATCCAAAATTATTCCAGTCTCTTCGAATACTTACATCTCTTATCCATGGAAGTTTTTTAAAAGCTTGTCTTGTTGATTCAAGATTAATTCCAAAAAAATTTTTATTTATAAACTTATTTTTAATTAAGTTAATTTGTCTTTTATTAATATTTTCATATTCTCCTTTTATGCCTATTTCATTAATGGGAAAATTTGAACTTGTCATTAACTGATAAAATAAAAATACTAAAGTCAAAAAAATTAATATGTAAACAAAAGATGTCGCTTTTCTTATTGTGCTCTCTTTTTTAAGCATTTGCTGTCTCTAGAATCAAAATTACTAAATCATCAAAACTAACCCCATAATGTTTTAGAGACATTGGTACAAGGCTATGGTTTGTCAGTCCAGGGACTGTATTTACTTCTATAATAAATATTTTTTCATTTTCATCAATTATAAAATCTACTCTTCCCCATCCCTTACATCCAATAGATTCAAAAGCTTTCTTACATTCTTTATTAATATTTTTTACCAATTTTTCGCTAAGATTAGTAGGGCAAATAAATTCAGTATCATCTCTTATATATTTGGCTTCGTAGTCATAAAAATCGGTTTTAGACTTAATCTCAATTATTGGAAACGTTTTGTTATGAATAATTGGTAAGGTATATTCCTTTCCTTGAATGAAAGATTCAACAATGACAATATTGTCAATTTTACGTGCTTCCTCAAATGCATTTTCAAATTCTTGCTTATCATTTACTTTTGCAATACCAATACTTGAGCCTGAATTTGCCGGCTTAATAAAGAAAGGGAGCTTACATACATCAGAAGCCATTTCAAAATCGGATAAACTTTTAACCTTTAAAAAATTAGGCGTAACAATATTCTTTGTTTTCCAAATTGTTTTGCATCTAAATTTATCCATTCCTATCGATGACGAATCGATTCCACTTCCTGTGTAGGGAATATTTATTTGTTCTAAAAAATTTTGTATTTTTCCATCTTCTCCATCCTTGCCATGAAGGCAAATAAAAGCCCTATCAAAATTTTTTAACTGCTCTAAATCATCAATTTTTGGATCAACTTTTTCAGCAGTTATTTTTTTTCTATGAAGTGCGTCTAAAACTGCAATTCCGCTTTCTAGTGAAATATCTCTTTCATTAGATATTCCACCCATTAATACAGCTACTTTGCCATATTGACTAACTTCCAAATTTTTCTCCAATTATTTTTATTTCTCTTTTTAGCTCTATACTCTTTTTTTCTAAAACTACTTTTTGTATATGATCAATTATCTTCTCAATGTCTAACGCGCTTGCATTACCTAAATTAATTATAAAATTTGCATGTTTTTCAGAAACTTGAGCTCCCCCTATCTGATAACCTTTTAATCCACAATCCTCAATTAACTTTGCAGCAAAATTATCTTTTGGATTTCGAAAAGTTGATCCTGCTGTTGGCCAATTTAATGGTTGAGTTTTTTTTCTATGTGCTAATAATTCTTTTATCTTATTTTTTGCCTCTTCTTTATCTCCATGAGGAAACTTAAACCACGCTCCAAGAAAACTTTCGTCTTTATTAATATTTTTTACTTCTCTATAGTCAATTTCAAAACTTGATTTACTTCTTATGATTTGGTCTCCATTTAAATTAATCATTAAAACTTTTTCTACATATTCCCATGTCTCAGAACCGTAGCAACCTGCATTCATCGCTAACGCTCCTCCTATAGTTCCTGGTATTCCTGCAAAAAAAGCTGATTTATTAAAACCTTCTTTTGCTGCAAATTTTGCTAATTTTGAGCAGCTTACTCCAGCTTCGGCATAGAGGAATTTATCTTCCCTATTTATATTATTTAACCCACCATGCATTATAATTATGGTTCCTTTAACCCCTCCGTCTCTAATTAATAAATTAGAGCCAAGTCCAACATAAGTAATGGGTGGTTTTATTTTTTTTGTTTTAATGTATGAAGCAAGTTTTTCTATATTGTCACATATTAAAAATTGCTCAGCCCTTCCTCCGACCTTCCAACTATTAAAACTTTTTAATTCCACGTTATGATGAACAATATTTTTTTGCATATCTTATTTAGCTATAATTTGTTTAGTAAAATTTCCAATTGAACCGGCGCCCATTATAATGAGAATAGAATTATCCTCAATTATATTAAATATAGTATTTTTTGCTGACTTGAAATTTGATAAATAATGAATATCTGGATGTTTTACGGATTTAATTAAATTTTTTGTTGAAATATTTTTAATATCCTCTTCCCCAGCTGAGTATATATCAAAAAGAAAAACTCTATCTGGAATTTTCAAAACTCTTATAAATTCTTTGTAGCAATCTCTTGTTCTTGTATTTCTATGTGGTTGAAAAACCAAATTAATCTTTTTTTTACTAAATCCTTTTTTTGTAGCTCTAATTACTGCTTCTATTTCTGTTGGGTGATGCCCATAGTCATCGATAACTTTAATTCTTTTATCCTTGATTAAAATATCATCATAGATTTCATATCTCCTTGCTACGCCTTTAAAATTAGCTATCGCCTTTTTAATATTATTTATTGACACACCATGTTCGAGACCAATTGAAATTGCTGCAAGAGTATTTCTTACAAAATGCTCCCCGGGGAAATTAATTACAATTTCAAAGTCAATTTTTTTATATTTCTTATCTTTAATTTTAAAATACATTTTATTTGCATCATGTCTAATATTTACTGCTTGAATATCTGCTTGAGTTGAAATGCCATAAGTAATAATTGGTCTTGATATCATAGGAATAATACTTTTTATGTGTTCATCATCTATACACAAAAAGATAGCTCCATAAAATGGAACTTGATGTATAAAATCAATATAAGTTTGTTTTAAATTTTCAAAATTATTCTGATAAGTCCCTAAATGATCATTATCAATATTTGTAATAACTGCATTTACAGGATTTAAATGAAGAAATGATGCATCTGATTCGTCTGCCTCAACTATCATTAAATCGCTTCCTCCAAGCTTTGCATTTGTGTTCATTGAATTTATTCTGCCGCCAACAACATAAGTTGGATCAAGGTTTCCTTCAGAGAGTATTGATGCGATCAAGCTGGTTGTAGTTGTTTTTCCATGAGTTCCTGCAACAGCAATACCTTTTTTAAACCTCATTAATTCAGATAGCATTTCTGCTCTAGGAATAATAGGAATTTTATGTTTAATTGCAGCTTTAATTTCCGGATTCTTTTTAGAAATAGCTGCTGAAACAACCAGAACATCTGAGTGGATTATATTTTTTTCAAGATGCTTATTAAAAATCTTTATACCTATTTTCTTTAAATGCTGAATTGCATCAGACTTTCCAAGATCAGAACCCTGTATTTTAAATTTTAAATTATGCATAACCTCAGCAATCCCACTCATACCAGAACCACCAATTCCGACAAAATGTATGTTTTTTATTTTATTTTTCATGAAATTTTTTCTTTGCAATACGAATATATTGTTTGAGGTACATTTGAATTTAATTTACTTTTTTGAGCATTCAAAGCCATTAAAAAACATTTTTTTCTATCTATTTTAAAAAGAGTTTCTAATAATTTGTTCTCTAACTCATTTTCCTGAATTATGAAAGCTGCTTTTTTATCCTCCAAAATTTTTCCATTATGATACTGATGGTTATCAACAGCATATGGAAAGGGAATCAAAATTGAAGCAATACCAGCTTCTATAAACTCTGAAACAGTAAGAGCTCCAGATCTAGCAATAACAATATCAGCCCATTCATATTTTTCCTCAATATCATAAATAAATTTTTCTATTCC
>MDSW01050528.1_pt1 | contig 12532 bp, 15 predicted proteins | sample 811171 | NCBI WGS metagenome assembly MDSW01 (sample SAMN05326641, study PRJNA326480) | marine metagenome | isolation source: seawater | place: Atlantic Ocean: North West | collected 2012
TATTGATCCTTTATATTAATTAATGTTTAAAAAAATTTTGATTTGGTAATAAATTATTTAATGCTTCGGGGCTAATATTTTTTCCTTTCTTACCCATTTTTTTCATTTTCTTCATTACTAAACTCATTTGTTTGTATTGTTTGAGAACTCGATTAACGTCCGGAATTTCTACACCTGCACCTGCTGCGATTCTTCTTTTTCTAGACGCGTTCAAAACTTTGACATGAGTTCTTTCTTTTGGGGTCATTGAGTTAATAATTGCTTCTTGGTGAACTAACATTTTCTCATTTATATTTGATTCTGACATTTGCTTTTTTACTTTTGATATTCCTGGAAGCATTGTCATCAAACCGCTCATTCCTCCCATTTTTTTCATTTGTCGAAGTTGATCACGAAGATCGTTAAGATCAAACTGGCCTTTTAGTATTTTTTTCTCTAATTTTAATGCGTCTTCCTCATCGATGGTCTCTTTAGCTTTTTCAACTAAAGTTACAACATCACCCATTCCAAGAATCCTTGATACAATTCTATCTGGATGAAAGTCATCTAGGTCTTCAATTTTTTCTCCAGTACCAATAATCTTGATTGGGCAACCTGTCACCGCCTTCATACTGATTGCAGCACCTCCTCTGGCATCTCCGTCTATCCTTGTAAGAGCTATTCCAGTAATATTTATTCTTTCTTTAAAGGTTTTTGCGACATTAACTGCGTCTTGACCTGTCAAAGAGTCAGCAACTAATAAAGTTTCAATTGGATTTACAGTTTTGTGTATTTGTGAAAGTTCCGTCATTAAAGACTCATCTACATTTGTTCTTCCTGCTGTATCAAGGATAATTATGTCAGAGCCCTGAAGAGTTCCTGCTTTAACACTTCTTTTCGCAATATCTAAAGGAAGCTGGCCATCAATTATTGGTAGAGAAGGAATGTCAGCTTGTTCACCAAGTATTTTAAGCTGTTCTTGGGCTGCAGGACGGTAAACATCTAAAGATGCAACTAAAACTTTCTTGTTAAGTCTTTTTTTAATCTTATGGGCAAGTTTTATAGTTGTTGTGGTCTTACCAGAACCTTGGAGTCCGGCTATTAAAATAATGGCAGGTGGGCTCGCTTTGAGGTTAATCTCTTCTGTATTATTTCCTAAAATTTCAATTAGATGATCATTAACTATTTTTATGACCATTTGAGCAGGTGTAATGCTTCGCAGAACCTCTTGACCAATAGCTTTTTCTTCTATTTCTTTTATGAGTTTTTTAACTACTGGAAGGGCTACATCAGCTTCTAATAGCGCTACCCTTACCTGTCTTAGAGCTTCTTTAACGTCAGCTTCTTTTAGGGCTCCTCTTTTTTTTAAGTTGCCTAAAATCTCACCAAATTTATCTTGTAACCCTTGAAACATTGAAGTTTTTTCCCCATAAATACTCAAACAAAAAACCACCAGTGCACGAAACTCGTGGGCTGATGTCCGCTATTTATAAAAAGCGGTATTTTTTTATACTTTTGACTATGGTATTAGAGTAATTTGCTTAAAGGTCTTAGTCAAGACAGAATCAAATTTGAAGGTAATTTAGAAGTTTTTCTATTTTTTAGATGGATATTATGGGAATTAATTTTATTAAAATGCATGGCTTGGGTAATGATTTTATCATTATTGATGCTATTAACAAAAATTTCTTATTAGATTCAAATTTAGTTCATAAAATATCTGATAGAAGAAAAGGTATAGGTTGCGATCAGGTCTTACTTATTAGAAATTCTGATATAGCTGATGCTGAAATGGTTGTTTTCAATTCAGATGGTTCTAAGTCAGAAGCATGTGGAAATGGAGCTAGATGTGTTGCTAAGTACTTAGCTAATAGAGAAACAAAATCAGAAATAAGTTTATTATCAGAAGATAGAGTTTTGGATTGTTATATAAAGAATCAAAATCTGGTTTCAATTTGCATGGGCCTTCCAGAATTTCGGTGGGACAAGATCCCCATATTAAATCCAATTGACCCATTGAATTTGGATTTAAGTTTTGAAGATAAATATGAAAATGTAATTTCTAATCCCATAGCACTAAGTGTGGGTAATCCTCATATTGTATTTTTCGTTGATGATCCTTATAAAATTGATTTGGAACATTTGGGACCAATAATTGAAAATCATTCTTTATTCCCGCAGAAAGTTAATGTTAACTTGGCCACTATATTATCTAAATCCTCTTTAAGTTTAAGAGTATGGGAGAGAGGTGCTGGAATAACTCTAGCCTGTGGAACTGGTGCATGTGCAAGTGTAACTGCAGCTATTTACAGAAATTACTGCGACAAAAATGTTGATGTAAATTTACCAGGTGGGAAGTTAAATATTTATTTAGATAATAATGAAAAAATTTTTATGACAGGCCCTGCAGAATTCTCATTTTCTGGGGAATTACTTTATGATTAAGAATAGAATTACAGATAGTGATTTATTAGACGTTGTGACTTTTGGTTGCAGATTGAATGCTTTTGAATCTGAGGTAATAAAGAATAATAATTCTGTTGATACTAACACTCTAGTTTTTAATACTTGTGCCGTAACAAGTGAGGCAGAGAGACAGGCTAGACAAGCTGTTAGAAAATATAAAAAGAAACTGCCTGAATCTAGAATAATTATTACTGGTTGTTCAGCTCAAATAAACCCAAGTAGCTGGTTCAATATGCCTGAGGTATCTGGTGTTATTGGTAATAAAGATAAACTTAAAGAGAATATTTTTCATGAGAGTAAATCTGCATTTCAGGTAGATGACATCATGAAAGTCCAAGAAAATACAAGTCATATGCTTCATGCATTTAATAATAGAGCGAGAGCATTTATTGAAATTCAAAATGGATGTAATCACAGGTGTTCGTTTTGTATTATTCCATTTGCAAGAGGAAATTCAAGAAGTGTCAACCATTTTGAACTTATTAAAAATATAAAAACGCTTGTGAGAGAAGGTTTCAACGAAATTGTATTTACAGGTGTTGATATTGGCGATTATGGTAGAGATTTAAGTAATAAGATAACATTAAGTAAACTTATTAGGTATATTTTAAATGAAGTTCCAAGTTTAAATCGACTTAGGCTTTCTTCAATTGACCCAAAAGAAATAGATAGTGGGCTTTTTGATTTGATTACCAATGAAAAAAGGTTAATGCCATATGTTCATTTAAGTGCGCAGTCAGGTGATGATAATATTCTCAAAAAAATGAGAAGGCGTCATAGGCGAAGTGATATGGTTAATCTTTGTAAGGATTTAAAAAGAAATAGGCCCGATTTGGTTTTTGGAGCTGATTTAATTGCTGGATTTCCATTTGAAGATGAATCAATGTTTCAAAATACTCTTGAACTTATTGAGGATTGTAATCTGACTTTTCTACATGTTTTTCCCTATTCCTTGAGAGAAGGCACAGATGCATCTAAGTTTCCTCAATTAGAATTGAGTACTCGGAAAAAGAGAGCAAAAATTTTAAGATTATTTGGAGGCTTTGCTAAGGAAAAACTTTTTAATTCATTTATTGGTCAAGATGTAAAAGTATTAGTTGAAGACAATAATACTGGTTATACTGAGCATTTTATACCTGTAAAGTTTAATTGTAATTTAGAAATTGGGAAGATATATAATTTCAAAATAATATCATCTGATCATTTCAAACTAAATGGAATTTTAGATAAAACTAAGTAGCTTAATATGAAATGGATATCTAAACTTAATGAAGGCCTCTCAAAAACCGCATCAGGTTTTAGTCAAAACCTTAGTGGTGTATTAAAAGGAAAGAAAATAAATTCTGAAGTTCTGGAAGACCTAGAAGATTTATTAATAGCTTCAGATTTTGGTGTTAGTATCTCGCAAAAATTAGTTAATTCAATATCAAGAGAAAAGTTTAACGATGTTGACACTCTTAAAGTTAAAGAATTTTTGGCAAAAAAAATTAGTGAAATATTAAAGTTAAGATACATACCTTTGAATATAGAAAATAATGAAAAACCTTATGTTATACTTGTTATTGGTGTCAATGGAGTTGGTAAAACTACAACAATAGGTAAGCTTGCAAATAATTTTGTAAAAAAAAATAAAGAGGTTTTAATTGCTGCGGGAGATACCTTTAGAGCGGCTGCAATAGATCAGCTAAAGATTTGGAGTGATAGAGCGAATGCGTCAATAATTTCGAGGCCAACTGGAACTGATGCTGCAGCTTTGTCTTATGAAGCTCTAGTAACTGCAAAAAAAGATAAAAAAGATATATTAATTATTGATACAGCAGGTCGATTGCAAAATAAAACAGATTTAATGAATCAGCTTGAAAAGATACCTAGAGTATTGAAAAAAATTGATGACTCAAGTCCTCATTCAGTTTTATTAGTATTAGATGCCACAACAGGTCAAAATGCTATAAATCAAGTTGATTTATTTAATAAAAGTTGTGGGGTAACTGGTTTAATTATGACTAAACTTGATGGTTCTGCAAAGGGAGGCGTATTGGTTTCTATAGCTGAGAAGTACTCAATTCCTATTCATGCTATTGGTATAGGTGAGGGAATTGATGATTTACAGGATTTTGAGCCAGAAAGTTATTCACGAGCATTATTAGGTATATTATGAGTGATCAAAAAACATTATCAAATCAGTTTATTAAATTAGCTATAGAAATTGGACCATTAGCTCTTTTTTTTATCGCTAATTCTAAATGGGGAATTTTCACTGCAACTGGGGTATTTATGGTTGCAATTATTTTTTCTGTTTGCTGTTCTTATTTAATTGAGAAAAAAATTCCTATTCTTGCTCTAGTTACTGCCTTTGTTGTTTTAATTTTTGGCGGCTTAACGCTTGTTTTAAATGATGCATTATTTATAAAAATAAAACCTACAATTGTTAATCTTTTATTTGCATTTGCATTATTTTCTGGTTTAGCGTTTAAAAAACTATTTCTTAAAATTATTTTTCAAGGGGCATTTAACCTTCAAGATGCAGGATGGAAGATTTTAACTTATAGATGGGGCTCTTTTTTCATTTTTCTTGCAGTTTTAAATGAGATTGTTTGGAGATCAGTCAGTACAGATATGTGGGTAAATTTCAAAGTTTTTGCAATTATGCCTATAACAATAATCTTTTCCCTTTTTCAACTTGCAATAGTTAATAAATACAAGAAAAACGAATGAAAGTTTTCTTCTAATCTGGGTTTGATTTAGGAATAAAAAACTCTTTGTTTTCAACTTCTTTAAAATGATTTAGAGCCCACTTTACGCTTGGAAATGCAATCTCAGCCCAAGGGATATTATTCCATTGAAAGTAATATGCTTCTTCTGTTTCATCCCCTGGGTTCAAAACTTTATTTGTTGATAATGCTTTATAAATTATCTGAATCTGACTGATATGCTTTAAACTATAAATTGCAAGTAGACTTTGTATTTGTGGTTTAACTCCAGCTTCCTCATCTATTTCCCTCAGTGCTCCCTCTTCAGTACTCTCATTTTCTTCCAGATACCCTGCAGGAATTGTCCATAATCCTTTTTGAGGTTCGATAGCTCTTTTACATAACAGAATAGATTTTTTATGGCTAATTACAGCTCCAACCACAACTTTTGGATTAATGTAATGAATATAGTCGCAGTTATTACATACCATTCTCTCTCTATTATCGCCTCTTGGTATTTCAAAGCGGTAATTCGAAGGAATATTATTATTTTTGCTAATTATAGAGCCTTAGAAAATTTATAATTTAGGAAAATGATTAATTAATTTTATATGCTAATATCTAATTGGTCACCAACCTGTGGTTCCCTATCTGTGTCTATTTCTTCTTCAGTTTTGGGGTTATTCTCTTCTGCACTGAGGACTTTATCATCTTCATTAATAATTTGGCCTGAATTACTGCCTCCATCATCAGATTCCTCAGCTTCTTTTATGGGTCTCGAAGACTGTTGATCCTGAACCCTCCTAGACGGAACTTCGGATGGTGAAGGACCTGTAACATATGGGAGTGTAGCTCCAACTCCTGCTAAACCTATTTGTGCCATTGCATTTCCCCTAATTTACTTAAAATAAACTTTTTATTAACTATTTGTCAATAATATTTATTAGAGCTAAAAGGCGCGTTTAAAACCCTAGAATGCTAAAGAAATTATGGTTAACAAGAAAAGTGGACTCTTTTTGAATTGAATATTACTAATTATTTTCTAACTTTTTAATTATTTTCTCGGCTTCCTCAGCTTTTTTATTATCCCCTAAAACTCTATAAGATCTAGCTAACATCTTCCAACCATCAATATCATTAGGATTATCTTTCAATTTTTCGGCTAAGTTATTCACCATACCTTTAATCATTTCTTTTCTATCTTCTGGTGGCATTTCTTGTGCTGCTTTAATATCTTCCTGAGTAGGGCCTACACTATTTTTATTTTGATTGCTATTTTTTATATCTTGCAAGTTTACACCTAATTTAATTGCAGCATCTTCTATTTGGCTTTGAAGCAAGGGATACCATGGAGTGTTTGGAGGAGTTTCCTTTGCAAGTTCAAGCCATTCTCTGAATGCAATATTGATATTGCCTCTTTGAGATTTTGCTAAAGAAAGATAGTATCGACTTGCAGGGTTTTTTTTGTCATATTCCAGAGCTATTTTAAAATTATTAATTGCTTCGTCAGTTACAATACCTTGTTCTCTAAAGACTAATGCTTCGCCAATAAATGAATAGACTTCTTTGTACGAAGGATCTAATTCAATTATTTTTTTAAATGCTTGAATTGCTTCATTAGGTTTTAGTATTACGAGATATGACCTACCTAATAGAAGCCATCCATCTCTATCATTTTCATTTTGAGCTAGGCGTTTTTTTAATTGAATAATAGAATCTTCAATGCTTGAAACTGTATTATTATTCTGGGCTATATTATTAATCTTAGATAAGTTTTTAACAAAAGGTTGATTTGGGATAGAGGGGTTTCCTAATAAATAATATAAATTAAGAGAAATTATTGGAATCAAAAGTGATAAAAAAGTAACTGATAATAATTTATATTTATTAGCGTTATTTTTACTATCATTTTCGCCTATTTGATTTGTATTTTTTTGTGAGAGTATTCTTCTCGAAACCTCATATTTTGCTGATTCAAATTCTTCTTTCGATAATACTCCTCTATATATATCTTTTTCAATTTCATTTAATTGATCTTTATAAATGTTGATATCATACTCATACTCATTTTTAAAATTCTTTTTTTTGAAGTCAAAAAAAATCAAAGGAAAAATTAAAATAAAAACAGTTACAACTGTTATTGAACTAATGATAAGCCAGATTGACATACGAAACCTAATTAAAATTCATCTAATATTTTCTTTAACTTTTTCTGTTCTTCTTGTTCTAACAGAGGGACAGATTGGTTGTTCTGATTCCTACTTTTTTTAGAAATATATATAAGTCCTGCTAAAATTGCTAATAGAAGAATCAAAAAAGGAAGTAGCCAAAGCGCTGCCGTTGACAGATTGAATGGAGGCTTTAAAAGCACCCAATTGCCGTACCTATCAACTAGATAGCTACGCACTTCTTTATCCGTGTAGCCTTTTAAAATTAATTCTCTGATTATTAGTTTAATTTGTTTTGCTAGGCCGGCATTAGAATCCTCAATTGACTGATTCTGGCAAACTAAACATCTTATCTCTTTATATAATTTTTGAGATCGTTTATCTAAACTTTCATTTGTTACGATACTTTCATCTGAATAGACTGTATTATTTACAAAATTAAATAGACAAATAAAAAATAGAGTATATATAATTTTTTTTATAATTAGCGTTTGCATTTTACATGTTTCTTGCCTTTAAGGCGTGGAATAATTTCCTTATTTAGAATTTCTTTTGTTAAAACACTTATATGTTTATACTGAATACAACCATTCCCATCAATAACAAAAGTCTCTGGAACTCCATAAACTCCAAAATCTATACTTACTCTCCCATCAAAGTCTGGTCCAATTTTTTTATATGGATTACCATAAATATTTAGCCATCTTGTAGCATTCTTAGGATTATCTTTATGGTTTATAGCAAAAATTGTTATGTCGGAGTTTTTTGAAAGTTCCATAAATAAGGGGTGTTCGACTCTGCAGGGTCCACACCAGGAAGCAAAGACATTTACTAAAGTTGGTTTTCCTGATTCTAGATCTAAGTTATTTAATCCATTTAATTTTTCAGATATCGCTGGAAGTTTAAAAGAAGGAACAGGCTTGCCAATTAATGCAGAAGGAATTACTTTTGGTTTTAAAAATAGACCTACAGCAAGAAAAATTGATAGTAAACAAAATACTGTGATAGGTAATAAAAAAATTAAATTTTTTTTCAATTAGATAATCCAAATCTTTTATTTTTTTCTAATAGTTTTTTTCTAGGAGCTCCTATTCTATATTTTCTATCTGAAAGAGAAATAAATCCCCCTAAAGCCATCATTAGACACCCTATCCATAAACAGTTAATCATGGGTTTATAATATAGTCTGGCAGAAAAAGAATCATTTGAATTTTTTTCCCCTAGAACAGCATATAAGTCCCCAAGGTTTCTCGGGTAGATCGCAGCTTCAGTAGTAACCATTTCTGGGTTTGAAAAAGTACGGTTTTCTGGTTGCATTTTTATTATCAAATTACCATCTTTATAAACATCAAAATATCCTCTTATAGCATCATAATTTGGTCCTTTTAATTTTTCTGTGCCTTTAAATTCAAAAATATAATTTCCAACACTAATTTTATCTCCAGTTAGAACAGATTGAACTTTTTCTAATTCAAAAGCAGATGAAATGGTAATGCCAAGTATCAGAACGCCAACACCTGCATGCGCAATTAAACCTCCTATACCAGACCTTGGATAGTTGCGTATTCTTTTAAATGAGTCATTAAAAGATACTCTAAATAATTTTATTTTTTCTAGAAAATCTGTGACAGAGCCGGCAATTAGCCATACAGAAAGTATGATTCCTAAAACAGCCAAAATTGGCCCTTTGTATGTAAAAAATAATGTAACTAAAGCCGCTATAATTGTTATCAATATACATACCCAAAGTCTTGATAAGACACCATTTAGGTCAGCTCTTTTCCATGAAATCATAGGAGCTATTCCCATAACCACCACTAGAGGTGTCATAATAGGAATAAATGTACCTATATAATATGGAGGGCCAACAGATACTTTTTCACCAGATATAGCATCGAGAATTAATGGATATAATGTTCCAAGAAGAACTGTAGCGGTTGCTGACATTAAGAGAAGATTATTAATTACTAGTGAAGCCTCTCTACTAATAGGTGAAAAAAGACCTCCTCCTTTAAGACTTGGAGCTCTCCAGGTGTATAAAGTAAGAGAACCCCCTATTGTTATAATTAGGAAACCTAGAATAAATACTCCTCTTCCAGGGTCAGACGCAAATGAATGAACTGAATTTAAAATACCTGATCTTACAATAAAGGTTCCGAGTAGGCTAAATGAGAACGCAAGAATAGCTAAAAGAATGGTCCAACTTTTAAGAGTATCTCTTTTCTCAACAACTATAGCTGAATGCAATAGAGCTGTCCCAATAAGCCAAGGCATAAAAGAAGCGTTCTCTACTGGATCCCAAAACCACCAACCGCCCCATCCAAGTTCATAATATGCCCACCAGCTTCCCAAAGAAATTCCAATAGTCAAAAAACACCATGCCGCTAATGTCCATGGCCTAACCCATCTTGCCCATGCAGCGTCAACTTTACCTTCAATAAGGGCTGCAATAGCAAAGGAAAATGCTACAGAAAAACCAACGTAACCAAGGTATAGAAATGGAGGGTGAAACGCCAAACCTGGGTCTTGTAGTAGCGGATTCAAACCATTACCATCCATTGGTGTTGGAGATATTCTAGCAAATGGATTAGATAGGAAGATTAATAAAATTAAAAAACCAAAACCTATTGCCGCTTGTACTGAGATAACTCTTGCAATGAGTGAAGGAGGTAAATTTTTAGCAAAACCTGCTACAGCGGCTCCAAATAAAGCAAGGATTAGAACCCAAAGTAGTAAAGATCCTTCATGATTACCCCAAACTCCTGAAATTTTATATAAGAGTGGTTTTTTGCTGTGTGAGTTTTGCCAAACATTTAAAACACTAAAATCTGAAGTTATATAAAGATGCATTAAGCAAAGAAAAGCAGTAGTGATTAAAACAAATTGGATAATGGCAGCATATTTTCCAAACAATATTAGACTATAGTCTTTCCTACTAGCTCCAATTTGTGGAATTACAATCTGAGTAGCGGCAACTATAAGGGCCAATATCATACAAAATTGTCCAATCTCAGCAGTCATTTAATTTTCTAATCTCCTTTCCATTGACCTTCTTTTTTTATAGCATCAGCTATTTCTGGAGGTAAATAATTTTCGTCATGTTTGGCAAAAATTTTACTAGCAATAAATATTTTTTGAACATTTAATTTTCCCTCTGCTACTACACCTTGCCCCTCTCTAAATAAATTAGGTAAAACGCCCTTATATTCTGCATTTATACTCATATTATTATCTGTAATGATAAATAATGTTGTTATTCCGTCATCTAATTTTCTTATAGAATTTTTTTGGACCAACCCTCCTAGTTTAAATCTTTTGTCAGAATCTATCATTTTTTTAGATAAAGAAGTTGGAGTTAGAAATAGATCTACCTGTTCATTCAATGCTAAAAGAGCTAACCCAAGTGAAATACCTAATATAAAAAGCCCGGACAATAAAAATAAAAGCCTTCTTCTCTTAGGTCTAAGGTTTTTAAGCATTATCACCTTTGAATCTTTCTGAGGTTGATTTCAGGTCATCATATACTTTCATATGATATTTATTATCTTTGTAAGATTTTACAAGAAGGAATAACATAATTATTAGAGTAAATACAAATGATAACCAAACATATATTGCATAGCCGCCCATATCTAAAAAAAAATATATTTCTTTCATATTTTATTCCTTTAATTTATTATTTTTGATTAGAGATCATTATTTGAAGAGCTCTAATTTTTTGTTGGGTAATTTCAGATTGAATTCTGATAATTAGAACTGATATCAAATAGTTTATGAACCCCAACCACATAAATATCAATGGTATAAGAATGTCAGGATGAATTGTTGGCCCGTCTAATCTAATAATACTTGCACCCTGGTGTAAAGTATTCCACCAATCAACAGAAAACTTTATTATTGGCAAGTTTATAGCACCTACTATAGCTACTACAGCTGCAGCTTTTGCAGCTTTATTTTGATCTTCAAATATCTGCCAAATTCCCATATAGCCAAGATATAAAAAAAATAGTATTAGAACTGAAGTAAGCCGAGCATCCCATATCCACCATGTACCCCAAGTAGGCTTTCCCCAGAGGGCACCAGTGATAATAGCGATAAATGTGAATACTGCTCCAATAGGAGCGGCTGACTTAGCTATATAGCTTCCCAATGGATTTTTCCAAATAAACGTGATTGCACTAGAAATAGCCATGATTGCATAAACAAGAGATGCTAAAGTAGCTGCAGGCACATGTACATAAATTATTCTAACAGAATCACCTTGCTGATAATCTGGAGGTGCAATAAATAAACCAAGATAAAGCCCAATACCGCATAGAGAAATAGCAAGAAGATTGCTCCACGGAAGGATCTTTTCTGAGAGTCTATAAAATTTTCCTGGGTTACCAAGCTTATGTAAATTTTTCATCTAATAACAATTATCCAATCAAATATTTTCTATCCTAAATAAATAATTAATCCAAGATAATTTAAATTTATTTATTCCATGTTAATTCTTAACCCTATAGCTGAAGCAATTGGTGAAAGAACTAATGAGAAGCATAACAAAGAGCCTAAAAGAAGCAACTGTGGTTTAGCGCTGACATTATTTATAGAAGCATCCACAGCGCTAACTCCAAAAATAAGAACAGGTATATATAAAGGTAAAATCAATAATGAAATCAACATACTCCCTCTTTTTAAGCTTACCGTAAGGGAAGCGCCTATTGAGCCTAGCAAAATTAGTGTAGGGGTGCCTATTAGCATAGTTAAAGTTAAATAAAATATACTTATAGGTTTCATACCAAGTATTAGACCAAAAATTGGAGATAAAATTACGATTAAAAGTCCCGTTGTTAACCAGTAAGCAAGTGTTTTAGCTAAAACTACAAACTCCAGTGGAATATTTGTTAAATTAATTATTTCAAGGCTACCGTCCTCGTAGTCAGCTTGAAAAATTTTATCTAGAGATAAAACACTAGAAAATAAAGCTGATACCCATACTATTCCGGGACCTATTGTAGACAATATTTTTGTTTCAGGTCCAATACCTAAGGGGAAAAGGCTAACGGACAAAAAGAAAAAAATGATAATATTTAAATTTGTATTACCTTGTCTATAAGAGAGTTTAATATCTCGTTTAATTATGGAAAAAAATATTTTAAACATCAAATTTTTATAAGTAAAATATATCTGTATCTAAATTTAAATCTAAATGTGTGGCTATTACAACAAGACCATTATTTAACA
>MDSW01158387.1_pt1 | contig 12532 bp, 11 predicted proteins | sample 811171 | NCBI WGS metagenome assembly MDSW01 (sample SAMN05326641, study PRJNA326480) | marine metagenome | isolation source: seawater | place: Atlantic Ocean: North West | collected 2012
AAACTCTTAATTCCTTTAGCAACATCTCCCATCAAGCTAGAAATTTTGCCTCTTCCAAAAAGCAAAACCACTAAAACAACAACTATCGCTATTTGCCAAAAACTTACTCCCATAATCTCTATATATATACAATAATAGTCGTTAAATAAATAAGTTTATTCTTCTGATTTAGGTGTCTCTTTGATTACTTTATCAATATCTGAATAGATATTATCTTTTTTTTCTTTTTCCTGTTCTTTAAAGAATTTTCCAGTTCCAAATATTGATGAATCTATTGATGATGTATCTATTAAACCTGCTGAGCTTAATTCGTCAACGGTAGGTAAATCAGAAAGTTTTTGTATGTTAAAATGATTTAAGAAAGTCTCTGTTGTCATGTACTGAATAGGTTTTCCAGGGACATTTTTTCTACCCGCAGGTCTAATCCAATCTAGCTCTAACAAAATTTCTAAAGTGTTTGTTCCAAATGCAACACCCCTAATTTCTTCTATTTCAGATCTTGTTACGGGCTGATGGTAAACTATTATAGCTAATGTTTCTATAGAAGCTCTTGATAGCTTTTTTTGAGTCGATTTTTGTAAAGACATAAGTTTAGACAAATCTGTAGCAGTTCTAAAAATCCATTTGTTTGAAATACAAACTAAATTTATACCTCTTGTAGAATATTCTTCTTGAAGTTTTAATAATATTTTTTTTATATCTTTTGAAGAACCTACTCTTTTTTCTATTGTTTCAACATCTAATGGTTCCTCAGCTGCAAAAATAATTGCTTCGACTTCTCTTTCAAATTTTGATTTTTTTTTTGGAAATTTAATAACATTATCAATATTTTTATCTTTTTGCATAAAATTTTATTTTTCCTTTAACTTTAATGGAGTGTGTTTTGCCGCCCTAATCATAATATCTTCGAACAAATTCTTTTGAACCAGCTCAACAACACCATCCTTGGTTAATTCAAGACATGCAGAAAAAATTGCAGCCAGCCCTGTTTTTCTAAATTTTTTTGACTCATGAAAGGATTTTGGTATTAACTCTTCCATTTTTTTCCATTCAAAAATTAAATTCATATTTTTTTTTATTTGTTTAATTCCTTCTTGCGTGGTCATCACTGGTAATTTCGGAATATCAATTTTTTGAAATGATGACTGAGTTTTCATCTCAGAATATGTTTTTAACAACTCATAAAGAGTAACTTTGTAAACAGGGTTGTGTATAGATCTTATTCCTCCTTTTGTTCCTCTGTAGAATAAATCTTTACCGATTCTTTCTTTTTTAAGCAACTGATCAGATAATAATCTAATCAACTCTAGTTTTTTTAATTGCAGCTTAAGTTTTTCAGCAACTTCATTTGCTTTAAAAGTATCGTCTTCATCCTCAGGTAAAAGTAGTTTTGATTTCAAATAAGTTAACCAAGTTGCCATCAACAAATATTCAAAAGCTATATCTAAATTTTTATCATCAAATTTTTTAATAAAATCCAAGAAATGATCGGCTAGTATTGTGACAGATATTTCTGTTAAATCGACTTTTTGGTTTTTTGCCAAATCAAGCAATGTTTCGAGTGGTCCTGAATAATTTGGTATCTCTATAGAAATTGAATTGTTATAGTTTGATTCCATATTTAAATTTTATCTCAAAAATCTGTAAAATTCTGAAGTTTTTTTCTTAGTAAAGTTATCAATATCGTCAATTTTACTTAATAATGCAGAAGATTCTTTTATATTCCCCTTGCAATACAATACTAGATTGCAACCAGAATTAATTGCCTTTTTGGCATTATACAACAAATTTCTACTCAATGCTCTCATAGAAATATCGTCGGAAATTAAAATTCCCTTAAATCCTAATCTGTTTCTTATTATGTTTTTTATTAATATTTTAGAGTGTGTCGCTGTATTCATGGGATCAATATTTTTATAAATTATATGAGCAGTCATAGAAAATTTGAATTTGTCATTTTTAAAAACTTTAAAATCTTTTTTAATTAATGAAGTTAAACTATTGTTAACAATTGCTAGTTTTTTGTGTGTGTCAACATCAGAGCAGCCATGGCCTGGTATGTGCTTGGAAACGCTTCCTATTTTAAATTTATTTAAAGCCAAAAGACATATTTTTTTTAAAATATTGATTGTCTTAGTACTTTTAGAATAACTTCTATCACTAATAATTTTATGTGTATTTTTTCTTAAAACATCTAATACTGGAATGGTATTTATGTTTATACCAGCTTCTTTAAGCATCTGACATGTAAAATATAAATATTCATTGTATGAATTAACTCCCTCTAAGTTGTTTTTTTCAAAAAATCGACCAAAAAAATTTTGAGAAAATTCACTAGTGTCTATTATATTTGATAATCTTGAAACTCTTCCGCCTTCTTGATCAACCATGATTGGATAATAAGGATCTTTCATTAAAAATCTGATACGAGATGTTAGGTTTTTAAGCTGATTTATATTTTGAATATTTCTCTTGAATAATATAATTCCCCAAGGTTTTTTTTCACTAATAAGGCTTTCTTCTTCTTTTGAAAGTTTATAAGAGGCTATACTTGTAATAATTGATTTTCTTTTCATAGATTTATTTAAGTAATTCCCAGATTTTTCTTTTTTTAACTTTATTTTCCATAACCTCCTCTAAATTGTATGTAATTATATTATTTGTATCATTTTTAATAATAGGCAAATCATTAAATTCTATTTCTGATTTTTTTTCCATATTGAGAATTTTGCTTGTAACATTGGATGTGTTTTTTTTTGAAAAATAAGTGGAGAATACAAAATAGAAAAAAATAAAAATTAAAGTAAAATAAAAAATTTTAATTGTACTGTTTAACATCACATCCTTTTTGGCAAAGAAACTCCCAATATTGACATTCCATTCTCTAAAATTATTGATATTAATTGAAATATTTTAAACGAAGCTTTTTTATTAATTTTTCCATTAAGTATAAATTTAAATTCATCTTTTTTATTTCCTTCACTCCAATACGAGTGGAAAATAGTTGCTAACTCATAAAGATAAAAGGTTACTCTATGAGGTTCTAATTTTTTAGATGCTATATCTACAATTTTGGGCCATTCAATAATTTTTCTTAAAAGTCTATACTCAAAAGCATTTGGTTCAAATTGATTTAAATCCAATTTAATATTTTTATTTAAATTAATTTTTACAGAACTGAATAAAGAATTGATTCTTGCATAGCAATACTGAACATAAAAAACAGGATTATCTTTGTTTTTTTCTAAAACCTTATTAAAGTCAAAATCCAACTCGACATCATTACTTCTGTTTAACATCATAAATCTTACTGAGTCCTTATTAACCTCGTTAAGTAAATCATTTACTGATATAAATTCACCAAGTCGCTTTGACATTTTAAATGGTTCTCCGTTTTTAAAAAGTTTAACTAGTTGACAAACTTTACAAGTCAATTGAGTTTTATCTTTTGAAATAGCTTTAACTGCTGCAGTTATTCTTTTTATATATCCTGTATGATCAGCTCCAAGTATATTGATTAGATGGTCATAACGTCTTGAAACTTTATTTGAATGGTAAGCTAGATCGTTAGCAAAATATGTCCAAGAACCATCGTCTTTCTGTAAAGATCTATCGGAATCATCTCCAAATAAAGTTGATTTAAAAATTAATCTTTTGGTTTTTTTCCAGTTAATTTTATCATCACCTTTGGGGGGCTGGAGAAATCCTTCAATAATTAGTTTCTCTTTTTTTAATTTTAATAAAGATTTTTTTATAAGATTATTTTTTACAATTTCAGACTCATAAAAAAACTTATCATGTTTTATGCCTAATCGTTTTAAATCTATTTTTATTAAATTCATTGAATATTTGATTGATTCTTTTGTTAATTTTTTTTTAATTTCTTTAAAATTATTAAGTTTTAATTTAGGATTGTTTTTTAAAATTTTCATAGCAATATCTCTTATGTAAGAACCGGGATATAAATTTTTATTTTCTGGAAAAATTTCTTTAAATTTTATTTCTCTGAGCCTATAAAAAACTGACTCAGTAAAAATACTAATTTGATTTCCATAATCATTTACATAAAATTCTTTTGTTACTTTGTTTCCGTTAAAAATTAATAAAGTTGAAATAACATCACCAAAGATGGCACCTCTGCAATGGCCTACGTGCAAAGGGCCAGTAGGGTTAGCAGAAACAAATTCAATATTATATTTTTTTCTTTTTTTGCTTGAGCCATATTTTTTTTTATTTTTAAAAATAATGTTTATATTGTTAATCCAGGATTTTTTGCTTAATTTTATATTTAAAAAACCTGGACCAGCAATCTCTATAACTGAAAAATCATCTATTTTTTTTAATAAGACTTCTTTGATTTTTTCAGCAAGTTCACGAGGATTTTTTTTATTTGCTTTAGATAAAACTAAAGCAATATTGGACGATAAATCAAAATTAAAATTTTCTGGTGGTTTTTCTATATTGATACTACTAAAATTTTTTTCACTCAAAAACTCAGATAAATTTTTGTCTTTTAAAACTTCTTTTTTAATTTTTGTTAAATAATTATTGAATAAATTCATTTTGTTGAATTATATAATTTAATAGCATATCTATCTGTCATCCCAGCCACAAAATCACATACTGCCCTTTCTTTGCCAAATTTATAAAGAAATCTATTTTTAATAAATTTTCTTGGATTTTTTATTATTTTTTTAAACAAAGTTTTTACAATTTTCATTCCATATTTAGTTTTATTAGATACAAGTCTATGCTTATACATATTTTGATTTAAAAAGAATTTAATTTCTTGTTCGAAATCTTTCATTTTATTAGAAAATTCAACTAATTGAATTTTAGATTTATAAATATCACTAATATTTTTGGGATTTTCTTGTCTAATATTTTTTTTAGTATTTATAACAACATCCTTTACCATTTCATTAATTACTTCTCTGACTATCTCGTTTAAAATTAATTGTTTTTCTTTGTTTTTATATTTTTTTTTATGTTTGTAAACAATTTCAGAAATAACTGGTATTTTTAACAGGTCTTCTATTTTGAACAGGTTTGCTTTAATTCCGTCTTGAAGATCGTGGCTATTATAAGCAATATCATCAGATATAGATGAAAATTGAGATTCAAGAGATGGCCTATTCATAAATTTTATTTTATTTTTAAAAATATTTTTACCTAAAATTCTATCATATTTTATCTTATCTTCTATTTGGCCATTGTGTTTTATCAATCCGTCAAGTGTTTCTAATGTTAGATTTAGTCCTCTAAAATTGTAATATTTGTTTTCAAGTGTGCTTACAATTCTTAAAGTTTGAATGTTGTGATCAAAACCAAAAAAATTTTGCATACATTCATTTAGTGACTCTTCACCTGCGTGACCAAAAGGAGGGTGTCCAAGATCGTGGGCTAAACTTAATGTCTCACATAAATCTTCATTTAATTTAAAAATTTTTGCAAACGTTCTGGCGATTTGTGAAACTTCCAACGAGTGAGTTATTCTAGTTCTGTAATGATCAACATCAGTGTTAACGAATACCTGTGTTTTGTGCTTTAGTCTTCTGAATGAGGTGGAGTGAATAACTCGATCCCTGTCTCTTTGGTATGCAGGTCTTAATTGACTTGATTTCTCTCTGTAAATTCTCCCTTTAGATTTAAGCGGAGTTGCAATTTTTGAATATTCGTATTTTGCCATAAGATGTGTTAAAAATGTATAATACATAATTTTACAAAGTATGACTAATAAAATTGAATTTACAGACTCTGCTAAGAAAGAAATAGAAAGAATTATTTTAAAAAAAGGTAAAAAAACTTATTTTAGAATATCAGTTCAGGGCGGTGGCTGTTCTGGGTTTAAGTATAACTTCTCTTTAGACGATAAGATTAAATCCGAAGACAAGCTTTTTGACCAAACAATTATTGATGAAAATTCATTAAAAATTATTGAAGGTTCAAGAGTTGACTTTAAAAAAGAAATGATTGGAAATTCTTTTGTTATTGAAAATCCTAAAGCTAGCTCGTCTTGTGGCTGTGGATTGTCCTTTTCTGTTTAATGAAAATAATCTCCTGGAATGTCAATTCGATCAGGGCTAGAGTTACAAACATAATTGATTACATCAAAGATTCAAAACCTGATCTCTTAATGTTTCAAGAAATTAAAACTGAAGAAAAAACTTATCCTTTTAATGAATTTAAAAAATATGGTTATGAATCTTATGTTTTTGGACAAAAAGCATATAATGGTGTAGCAATTTTATCAAAAATAAAAATCAACAAAATAGATAAAAGTTTTTTTAAAGATAAAAAAAGTCAGGCAAGAATTATTGTTTGTGAAATTAAATATAAATCTGATTTGATCAAATTAATTAACATATATGTTCCCAATGGAAACCCAATAAATACAGATAAATATGATTATAAAAAAAATTGGCTAAACAGTTTTGTTAATGAGTTAAAAAAATCTTTAAAAAAAAACAAAAACATTATCGTGGGTGGTGATTTTAATATAATTCCAGAAGAAATAGATGTTCACGATTATACTAAATATAAGAACGACGCTTTGTTTAAAGATGAAATAAGAAAAAAATTTCGTGAACTTATAAATTTAGGTTTTGTTGACATTTACCGATACATAAATAAAACAAAGCAAGAATATACTTTTTGGGACTACATGGCTGGGTCTTGGCAAAAAAATCATGGTTTGCGTATAGATCATTTTTTAGTATCTGCAAATCTTTTAGATAAAGTTCAAAATATAAATATTAATAAAAAACCAAGATCTAAATTAAAACCCTCTGATCATACTCCTATAGAATTAGAAATTAATTAACCCTTCCATAAACATCTTTGTACCTGATGATATCCGTTTCTTTTAAAATTGATCCGATTTGGACTTCCATAATTTTAACAGGCTTTTGAAATATATTTTCAATTCTGTGTATTGATCCGCGCGGGATAAATACTGAATCATTTTTATTTTTAAAGAATTTTTTTTTGTTTATTGTTATTTTTGGTTTTCCAGACTCTACAGTCCAATGTTCAGATCTGTGTCTATGTTTTTGAAGGCTTATAGATGATTTAGAGTTGACAACAAGTTCTTTTATTAAAAAACCTTTCCCAGAAAAAAGATTAGTATACCTTCCCCAGGGACGGTAAAAAACATTTTTCTTTTTAAAATATTTTCTTTTATTTTTTTTATATATATTAGTAATTTCCTTCCAACTACGAAGGTCATTCCACGATAAATCTAATTTGATAGCATTTATATTTTTTGATTTTTCCAAAATAGCATAATCAAACGATATGTTTTTTATTTTTATAAATGAATCCTTGTTAAGTCTATAAACATTCTTTTGTATTTTTGATTTTATTACTGAAGTTAAGCATAGCTTTAAGGTTTTAGGATCATAATTTTTAAAATTATTAATTATTGATATTTTTTTTGCTAAAAACATTCCTGAATTCCAAAGACCATTTTTTTTTAATATTTTTTTTGCTTTTGAAATTTTTGGTTTTTCAAGAAAACGAATAACTTTATTTAATTTATTTGAGGTTTTTTTAGTTAATAAATATCCATACTGAGGTGATGGGGCGTTTGGTTTTATGCCAAATAAAAAGATATTGTTATTGTCTAAATTTCTTTTATTTTTTTTAATTTCATTGATAAATTTCTTTTGTTTGTCTAGTAGATGATCGGATGGGAAAAAAATAATTGGTTGATTAAAATCTATTTCTTTTAAAAGTGTGGATGATAAAATTGCTGCCGCTGTATTTCTTTTAAAAGGCTCTAAAACAATAGTATATTTTTTAATTTTATATCTTGTTAAAAATTTTTTAGTTATATTTAAATATTTAGTGTTTGTACTGATTATTGGAGTATCAAATATTGGGTTTTTAATTCTCTCTAAAGTTTTTTTAAATAATGTCCAACCGCCAAAATCAATAAACTGTTTTGGTGTATTATTTTTTGATTCTGGCCATAATCTTGTGCCTGCGCCACCACACAAGATAACTGGTTTAATTTTCATCTAAATATCAGCGTAACACTTAACTTCTTTTTTTGCACCAGGATGAGTCGAAGCCCCTAAATATGCAGGACCTACAGTCTGTGCATATTTCCACAATGTACCATTTCCAAAATTAATTTTTTTTGGCCTCCATTTTTTTTTACGTTTTGCCATTTCTTTTTTTGATATATCAACGCTAATAGTTCCTTTTTTAGCATCAATATGAATTGTATCTCCATTTTTTAATAGCGCTATTGGTCCACCAATAGATGCTTCTGGACCAACATGTCCAACACAAAAACCTCTTGTGGCACCAGAAAATCTTCCGTCTGTAATAAGTGCAATTTTTTCTCCCATACCTTGTCCGTATATTGCGGCAGTAGTGGATAACATTTCTCTCATTCCAGGTCCGCCTTTAGGGCCCTCGTATCTTATTACAATTACATCTCCTTCTTTATATTGTTTTTTTCTTACAGCTTTAAAAGCTTCTTCTTCTGTGTCAAAACATTTTGCTTTACCTGTAAATTTGAGTTTTTTTAAACCAGCAACTTTAACAATTGCTCCCTCTGGTGCTAGGTTCCCTTTTAAACCAACAACTCCCCCATCTAAAGAAAGTGGTTTGTTATAGCGTCTCAAAACCTTTTGATCATCGTTAAAAGAAACATCTTGTAAATTTTCTCTCATGTTTTTTCCTGTAACTGTTAAGCAATCGCCGTGGATATAACCTCCATCTAAAAGTGTTTTTAAAAGCATCGGGACTCCTCCGGCTTCGAACATATCTTTTGCAACATATTTTCCTCCGGGTTTTAAATCTGCTAGATAAGGTGTTTTCTTAAAAATTTTTGCAACATCCATTAAATCAAATTTAATACCACATTCATTGGCTATTGAAGGTAAATGTAGAGCAGCATTTGTCGACCCTCCTGTTGCTGCAACAATTGTGGCGGCGTTTTCAAGCGATTTTTTTGTTACAATATCTCTTGGTTTAATATTTTTTTCTAACAAATTCATAACAGCTTTACCGCTTAGATATGCAAATTTATCTCTTTCTTCGTATGGTGCTGGAGTACCTGAGGAATAAGGTAAAGCTAATCCGATAGCCTCGGAAACGCATGCCATTGTATTTGCTGTAAACTGTCCGCCGCATGCTCCTGCACTAGGACATGCTGATAATTCTAATTCTTTTAGATCTTCAGCTGACATAGATCCGGATGAATATTTTCCTAGGCCCTCATACACGTCCACAACAGTTACATCTTTTCCTTTAAATTTACCTGGAAGTATTGAACCGCCGTATATAAAAACACTTGGGACATTTAGTCTGCACATGGCCATCATTAACCCTGGTAGTGACTTATCACACCCTGCAACACCCACTAAAGCATCGTAGCAATGTCCTCTAACAGTTAATTCTGTTGAATCAGCTATCACTTCTCTTGAAATTAAGGATGATTTCATTCCTTCGTGACCCATAGCAATACCATCAGTAACAGTTATCGTACAAAATTCTCTTGGTGTACCATTGTTATCTTTAACACCTTTTTTTACTGATTGTGCCTGCCTCATAAGAGCTATATTACATGGGGCAGCCTCATTCCATGTTGATACGACGCCAACAAAAGGTTTGGCCACATCTTCTTCGGTTAGTTTCATTGCGTAATAAAAAGATCTATGTGGAGCCTTGTCTACGCCTAAAGACGTATGCCTACTAGGTAGTTTTTTTTTATCAAATTTTGTCATTCTAAACTTTTAATAGTTAAATTAATCTTATCGATATCACTTTTTAATTCATTATAGTTATTTTTTTCTTGTTCTACAATATGCTTTGGTGCTCTATCTATAAAGCTTTTATTGTCTATTTTTTTAAGAACGTTTTTAAGTTGTCCTGATAGCTTTATTTGCTTATTTGTTAAATTGCTTTTAACAAGATCAAGATCAACACTTTTATCAAAGTAAATTTTTAATATTTCACCAGATATTACTAGATTAGCAGAGTTTTTTTGTAAATCTTTCTTAAAAATTGAATTAATTCTACCAAGTTTTTTTAACATAATTTCGTTATTTAAAAATAAACTTTGTTTATCTTTGCTTAAATTTTTAATAGAAATATCAATAAAAGATCCTGGGCTTATACTCAATTCGTTTTTAAAAGACCTGATATTAGAAATAACGGATATTACATGGTTGACATTATTAATTTCTTTGTCCTTTTTAACCCTGTTATCATTAATCCAGGGAGTATACATTAGGTAATTTTTCTCTTTAACCCCAAGTTTGTTCTTTAGCCATAGCTCTTCAGTAATAAACGGAATAAATGGATGTAAAAGAATTAATATTTCCCTAAAAATAAATCCTGATGTATTTTTAACCTCATTTATGTGTTTTTTTTTGTTAGAAGAAAGTATTGTTTTAGATAGTTCTAGATACCAGTCGCAATAACTGTTCCAAACAAATTTATAAATAACTTTTGATGCTTCATCAAATCTATAATCTTTAATATATTTTTCTGATAAATTTTTTGTATTAATTAACTCTGAATAAATCCATTTATTAATATTGAGTGAAAGTTTTTTAGTTATAATTTTACTTTTAAAATTACATTTATTCATATTTAAGAAATTATTTGCATTCCATATTTTAGTAAGAAAGTTTCTGTATCCTTTAACCCGTTGCTCGGATAACTTTACATCCCTTCCAGGAGAAGCCATCGATAACAAAGTAAATCTTAAAGCATCAGCACTATATTTATCAATCAATTCTAATGGATCAATAACATTGCCTTTCGATTTTGACATTTTTTGACCCTTTTCATCTCTAACAAGAGCGTGAACATAAATTTCTTTAAAAGGTTCTTTTTTTAAAAATTCAACGCCTAACATCATCATTCGGGCAACCCAAAAAAATATAATATCAAAACCAGTAACTAAAACTGATGTGGGGTAAAATCTCTTCAAAAAATAATTTGAATGTGGCCATCCAAATGTAGCAAAGGGCCAAAGAGCAGAAGAAAACCAAGTATCAAGTACATCTGGATCTCTGGTTAATTTAACTTTTTTTTTATAAAATTTTTTTGATTCTAGCTGTGCTTTTTTTTCATTTTCAGCAACAAATATTTTTTTATCAGGACCATACCATGCTGGAATTTGATGCCCCCACCACAATTGTCTTGAGATACACCAGGGCTCAATATTATTCATCCACTGAAAATATGTCTTTGACCAATTTTTGGGAAAAAAGTTTGTTTTTTTATTTTTAACAATTTTTTTTGCGTTAATGGAAAGTTTTTTTGCATCAACAAACCACTGTTCAGTTAGATATGGTTCTATAATTGAATTAGACCTGTCGCCATAAGGAATCTTGTTTTTAATATTTTCCTCCTTAACTAAAACTTGTAATGCTGATAATTCTTCTAAAATTTTTTTTCTAGCTTCGAATCTATCCATGCCTACATACTGTGAGGGGGCGTTTTTATTAATTTTTCCTTCTTCAGTAAAAATATTTATCGTATTTAATTTTTGTCTTTTTCCGACATTAAAATCATTAAAATCATGTGCCGGGGTTATTTTGACGGCCCCTGTGCCTTGTGTCACATCAGCATATTCGTCCTGAACAATTTTAATCTTTCTTCCAACAATTGGTAAAATAGCGAACTTGTTTGCAAAGCTACTATATCTTTTGTCACTAGGATTAACTGCAATCCCGGTATCACCAAGCATAGTTTCTGGCCTTGTTGTTGCTATAGTAATATAGTCAGTCGAGTTTTCTATTTTGTATTTTATGAAATATAATTTTGAATTAACTTCTCTTTGATCAACTTCAAGATCTGAGATTGCGGTTTTAAGTACTGTATCCCAGTTAACAAGTTTTTTTGACTTGTAAATTAATTTTTTTTTGTACAAATCTACAAATACTTTTATGACGGATTTTGATAAATTTTTATCCATAGTAAAAGCATTTCTGGACCAGTCGCATGAACAGCCCAGTTTTTTTAATTGATTTATAATCTTTCCCCCATACACATTTTTCCATTCCCAGACTTTTTTTATGAACTTTTCTCTTCCAATTTTATTTTTATCGATATTTTTTGATTTGAGACTTTTTTCAACCAAAGCTTGGGTGGCTATTCCAGCATGATCTGTTCCAGGTTGCCAAAGAGTTTCGAAATTATTCATTCTGTGATATCTAATAAGTAGATCTTGCAACGAATTATTTAAAGCGTGACCCATATGAAGGCTTCCAGTAACATTTGGTGGTGGTATTACTATAGAAAAAGATTTTTTATTTTTTCTGGGTTTGAATAACTTGTTTTTTTCCCAATATGAATAGATTCTGGTTTCAACTTTTTTATGATTATACTTACCAAGACTCATAACTTATAAATATTAATAATATTTGCAAACTTCTAGCTTTATTTTTCTATATAAAGGTATATTAATCTGTTTTATTGTAATTAAAGTGGCCACGTGGCGGAATGGTTACGCAGAGGATTGCAAATCCTTTTATCCCAGTTCGATTCTGGGCGTGGCCTCCAA
>MDSW01202929.1_pt1 | contig 12530 bp, 13 predicted proteins | sample 811171 | NCBI WGS metagenome assembly MDSW01 (sample SAMN05326641, study PRJNA326480) | marine metagenome | isolation source: seawater | place: Atlantic Ocean: North West | collected 2012
GGAAGAGCAGGTCTGCTCCTAGTTATTGGTTCAATTTTATCTATCTGGATAATCCTGTCGTCATTTGTTTCTATTAAAAATGGACTATTCCCCAATAATCGAAAATCCGGAATCAATAGATCAGTATTAGGGATGGCAACAGCGCACCTTGGTCTTGGTTTTTTTGTTTTGGGTGTTACATTTGTGTCATCATTTGGTATTGAAACAGATAGAAGTTTTAGTGTTGGAGATACATTATCCGTAGCTGGTTATGACTATAGATTAAAATCAATAAAAAATGCTCCAGGACCAAATTATCAAGCAATCGAAGCAGAAATCGATGTTTATAAAGATAACTCGCTGTATACAAAATTATATCCGCAAAAGAGAACCTATATAGTTCAGAAAAGCCCGATGACTGAAGCCGCAATCATGGCAAGCTGGAATAAAGATTTATTTATTGCCTTAGGCGATTCACTTGGGGATGGTAAATGGAGCGTAAGAATTCAATATAAACCAATGATAAGATGGATATGGTTTGGATGTCTGATTATGGCTCTTGGTGGGGCAATAGCAATCTCAGATAAAAGATATAGATCTATCGAATGATGAATAAACATTACTTACCAATAATAATTTTTTTTCTCATCATTCCAATATTTTACATTGGGCTTGATAGAAATAAGTCTGAACTTCCTTCACCTTTAATTGGTAAAGAAATGCCAAAATTCTCATTACCATCATTACAAAATTCAAATCATATTATTGACAACTCCAATTTTGATTATGAGATATTTTTGTTGAATGTCTGGGCAACGTGGTGTTCTGGCTGTCTTGAAGAGCATCCATTTTTGATGCAATTATCAAAATCCAATCAAATCCCAATAATTGGTTTAAATTGGCGTGATAATAAAAATGATGCAATAGATTGGCTTGAAAATTATGGTGATCCATATAATTTAATTGCTAATGATAAATTGGGTAGAGTTGCAATTGATTGGGGTGTGTATGGAGCTCCAGAGTCATTCCTTGTTGATTCGAATGGAATAATCATTCATAAACATCTTGGACCATTAAATGAAAAAATTTGGGAGCAAGATTTTGTTTCTCTCATCAGGGATGTAAAAAATCAATGAAGAAAATTTACTATTTTATTTTATTTGCTTCTTTCTCATCTAGTGTGTTTGCGATAGACACGGGACTAGCATTTGAAGACTCAAAATTACAAGATAGATATGAGAAATTGATATCAGAAGTCAGATGCCTTGTTTGTCAAAATCAATCAATAAAAAGCTCCAATGTCTTTCTTGCTGTTGATCTAAGGAATGAAATTAAAATAATGATTAGTAAGGGTAAATCAAATAGTGAGATAGGGGATTATTTAGTAGAAAGATATGGAGAATTTATTCTTTATCGACCTCGTTATACAGGATATTCGTTATTTTTATGGATTGCTCCTCTTGCATTAATGTTGGGAGGGTTATTTGTTGTCATGAGAGTGATAAAATCTAAATCTAATTAATTAGAAGTTGAATACTATGGAATGGCTGAGCTTTGGGCTAATTATCTCTGTTTTTATATTTATACTAATGATTCCATTGCAAAAAGAACGATCATTAAACAGAAAAAAAATAATACAACTATCTTCTTTTGTTATCGGGCCTTCGCTAGTTATATATTATTTTATAGGTAGCCCTAATTCATCTACTTATAGTGATATTGAATTAGAAATTGATAGAACAATAATAAATCTTGAAGAAGAAATAAAAACCAACCCCAATGATGAGTCGATTTGGATAAGTCTGGCTGAGGCCTATTCTCTAAAAAATCAACACGATAAAGCTTTTTTATCCTATGAAAAAGCTATTGGTTTAGAGAGTTACAGCAATTCTAATACGTTTGCAGATTATGGAGAAGCAATGATTAGGGCGGGAGATGTTGCTTTATTATCTCAAGCTGATGATCTTTTTAATCGATCCCTCGCATTAGAGCCAAATAATGCAAAAAGCCTCTTTTTGGGTGGCCTAACTTCATCATCATTAGGGGACTACGATATAGCTATCAATAGATGGGAATCGCTAATTGATTTGACACCGCCAGAGGAAGCGATAGGGACATTAAAAGACCAGTTAGAGGAATGGAAATCAATTATAAATGATAATAATATCTCAATGATTAAGCAGTTTTTTGTAAATGTTGATATTGATCCATTGCTAATCGATGAACTAAAAACTTACCCTCAAAAACGATTATTTCTTATTATTAGAGATCCTCTTAATCCTGTTCCTCCTCTTGCAGTCACAAGAGAAAATGTTGTTTCACTATCAAAATATATTGGAAATGCAGATGCCATGATAAGGGGAGTTGATTTAAATCAATACGATCAGTTGGAATTCGTTGCACGCGTGTCACTGTCAGGTGACCCTCTTGATAGATCGAATGATATATCAGACAGTGTAATTATAGACATCTCAGATGATAAAGTAATATCATTACAGCTGACTAATAATTAAATTTTTCACATGGAGAACTATGTCAGAAAACTATCCTGAAAGAGCAGAGATGTGCTTTGCTTGTGGAAAAAAAAATCCAATAGGATTGCAAATCCCCTTCAAAATAGATGAAGAAGGTCAATGCATTGGTTTATTTTCAGCAAATGAAAATCACGTTGGTTACGATAATACTGTTCATGGTGGAATTATTTTCACCTGTCTGGATGATGTTATGGCAAATACTTTGTATCTAAAAAATATAAAAGCACACACAGCTAAATGTGAAATAAGATACAGAAAACCATTGGAGGTGGGACAAGAAATAAAATTAATTGGACAAATAATCTCAAAAAAACGTCGTCTAGTAATTATTAGCGGTCAAGCAATTACAACCGAAGATAATAAACTAATTGCTGACTGCGAAGCAAAGTTCATGCTGTCATGAAAAAACACATTGATAAACAGAAATTACTTGAATCCTTGAGGTTGCCAGTTATAGGAGCACCTTTATTTATAGTTTCAACACCAAAACTAGTTATCGAACAATGTAAGTCGGGAATAATTGGTGCATTTCCAGCATTAAATGCTAGAAAAGAAGATGAGCTAGAATCATGGTTAAAAAATATTTCACAAGAACTAGAGGCATTTAAAAAAAATAATCCAGAGAAAAAAGTTGCACCTTATGCGGTTAATCAAATTGTTCACCAAAGTAATACCCGTCTCAAAATAGATGTCGAGATGTGTGTTAAATACAAGGCTCCAATTGTAATTACAAGTTTGCGACCACCGGCCGAAGTAGTTGAGGCGGTTCATAGTTATGGCGGTTTGGTATTTCATGATGTTATTAACATGCGACATGCAAAAAAAGCAATTTCTCAAGGCGTGGACGGCATCATTGCCGTTTGTGCAGGAGCTGGCGGTCATGCTGGTACAATAAGTCCTTTTGCTTTAATAAAAGAAATTAAAGAGATATTTGATGGTTTTGTCATACTATCAGGAAGTATGAGCAATGGAAGAGACGTTCTAGCTGCAGAGTGTATCGGAGCAGATCTTGCCTATATGGGTACAAGATTTATTGCAACCAAAGAATCTAATGCAGTTGATGAATACAAAGATATGATTATTGATAGTGATGCTGATGATATAGTCTATTCATCATTATTTACTGGAATTCATGGGAGTTACCTAAAAGGGAGTATTGTAAAATCAGGGATTGATCCAGAGAATTTGGAGCTTGGTGATAAAAATACGATGAATTTTGACTCCAGTGAATCAAAAGCAAAAGCATGGAAAGACATATGGGGAGCAGGGCAGGGTGTCGGTTCTATGAAAGACATACCAAATGTTTCAGATTTAGTTGATGAAATAGAACATGACTACAATTCAACAAAAACCAAAATAATCTCCAATTAAATATGCAATTATCATTTTATTCTGTTTTGTTTGTTGCTCTGGGCGGTGCTTTAGGGTCTGTTTCGAGATATCTTGTTAGTATTGTATCTTTGAGTATTCTGGGGATAGGTTTTTATGGAACAGCTATAGTAAATATTCTTGGGTGTTTTTTAATGGGAATATTGTCAGAAATAATAAATTCTTATTCAGATTTAAATAAATCGCAGTATTTGCAACCACTTTTTGCAATTGGTTTTTGTAGTTCATTTACAACAATGTCAGCATTTGTATATGATATGAATAAATTACTTAGCGAAAATAGTATTATTTTTCTAATTATGTATGTAATTTTTAATTTATTAGGTTCTTTGTTATTTTATTATCTGGGAACAGGTATATTAAGATAATCTAGTATAATTATATAATATAAAGTATTGATATAATTAAATATGTGCATCAACTTTGATGGGTGATCCATCATAAAATCGGTCCAATCTAAATGCATTTAAGTCAATTGTTGACTTATTTTGAATCAAATTACATATTGCTTCACCGGCTCCAGGAGCAATACCAAAACCATGCCCACTGAAACCTGTGGCAAGAATTAAACCTGGAATTTTTGAGACCAGTGAAACCACTGGTATGACATCTGGAGTTGTTTCGACCATTCCAGCCCAAGTCTCAATAATCTTGATATCGCGAAGTTCAGGAAAAATAATTCCAACATTTTTTTTAATCTTCTTAATAATCCTATTATTGGGCTTAGGATTTAAAACTCTATTTTTTTCAAATGGAGATACTTTATCCAATTCCCATTTTTTAGGTAGCATCATCTCCTCTATGAAATCTTTACCAATGGATATTCTTAAGCTTTTAAATTCCCTGGCTAATGCTTTGATGTATTTCGGTGCGAAATATAATGTTGATGGTGTTATTGAATGATTCAGAATAGTTCCATCAGCAACAGTATAACCACCATCTAGTCTTTTTCTTATACTTACATTCTTATCAAATATATTGCCTAATATAGGAGAATCAATCGCACTTGTTCTGGCAACTGTACCTTTTACGCGAAGCTGAGGTAACTGTATACCCAGTGATTGGCAAAAATATGATGACCAGGCACCAGCAGCACATACAGCAGTTGAAGTTCTTACTCGTCCATGTTCTGTAATTACTGAAGATAATTTTCCGTTAGTTTTTTCTATTCCTCTTACTGCAGTGTATGGATATATCTTTGCTCCCAGATGGATCGCTGCTTTAGTTAATGCTATCGTAGCCAAATGTGGTTCAGCTCTGCCGTCTGTTTTAGTTATAATCCCTCCAACCCATTTATTTGCAACAAATCCAGCTTCTTTTATTAGATCTGCTTTCTCAAGTATTTTGGTTTCAATATCATATTTTTTAGCTAGATCTAGCCATGATTGGTATCCATTCATTTCTTTTTGGTTGTATGCTGAGTAAAGACATCCTTTTTCTCTATAGCCTGTTTCAAACCCAATTTCTTCAGAGAGTCCTCTCCAAATTTCTAGACTCCTTAACATCATTGGAATTTCTCTTTCGTCTCTACCTTGCACTCTGACCCATCCCCAATTTCTACTTGATTGCTCTCCAGAGACACATCCTTTTTCAAATAAACTAACTTCAATTCCTGCCTTAGCCAAATAATAAGCTGTAGATACTCCAATTATTCCTCCGCCAATGATAACAACCTCAGATTTAGATGGTTGTTTATTTGAAAATGTTTGATTATTCGTCCATACAGAGGCTACAGTATTATTTTTTTTGGTCATGATATTGTGTGCCCATTCTCTTAAAAATATATTGGCGATTTAATTTTATTTAAATTATAACTAATTTATAACAACTAGGTATTCTCATGAAAAATTTTTTTATTTTATATTTATTTTTCGCTATGAATATAATTGCATCTTGTTCGGCCCCTGAGTCATTATCTCCATTTAATGAAATCCAAGATGAGAATCTAAGTATTGAAGGGATATGGCATTTTAATGGTAAATATAATGAAAGCATTAAGCTTTTGAATAAGTCATTAAGCCAATTCATGGGTGATAGAATAAATAATAGTAATATTTATTCGACAAGTCAGAATCGCTCAATAAAAAAAATCTCTAAATACAATGCACATCTGTTTATTAGAACTGCTGAGATTATAAAAATCACACACAATAAATTTTCTTTATTCATAGATTTTAATAGATCTATTGTTGAAGAATACAATCACAATAGGGTCGAAAAAATCAATATAGGAGAAGCATCAGCTTTTCGTTCTTCTGGATGGAAGGGGATGACATATCATATTGAAACACTGGACGATAATGGCTTAAAGGTCACTGAATTATTCAGTCTTTCAGATGACGGGAATACGCTCAATCGTAAAATAATATATAGAAATGCAAAACAAGAAGAGTTTATTATCATGCAATCATTTTCAAAAAAACCTAGTTATTTAAACTCGTGATAAGATAACTTTGCTTGCATCCACAACTTTTCATTTCTATATTGCTCAATAACAACTGGAAGATAATCAAGCTCTTCTGCACACCATAATATCGATCTTTTCGAAGAGCCCTTTTCATGATTCTTGATACCAATAACCTTGAATTCGCCATACGGCACATTTAATATTTTACTCTCTATTATTTCCACACTGATGACTTTAGTATTTTCTCCCTCAAAAACTTTGTATTGAGGAAGGAGATTTTGATTACTTAAATCTAGCATTAAAGCATATTTCAATGAGAGTCGATCAAAGGTATTTTGATCATAAGGAAATATTTTTTTATCGCCATTATAGATGGAAGAAATTAAGTTTTTATTTTTTTCAAAGCGAATTGTTATTGATTTTTTTTCCTTTGACATTGTATCAAAAGACGAGAAAGATACTGGTAAAAAGTCACTATTCAAAATTGAAAAAGTCGAGCTTTCTTTAACATTTCCCTTCAAAAATATACTAGCAATTCCACTAGCATTTAGGTCATTTTTTGCGACATAAACATTCTCTTTTGTACTTAATGTGGTATCTAAATTTCCTTTTATACCTCGAACACTAACTTCATAATTAGCGATATGAGGTTTTATTTGGTCTTGTGAATGAACCGAAGACAATAAAAGCACAGATAGCATTATCGCTAAGCAACACTTTAAATAGTTAGAGTTAAAGTCATTCATTTTCTAACTGCTTCTCTATATTTTTCATTTCTTTATTCATTATTGTTTGTATATTTATTCGATGTTCTTCTAGTTCCATTAAATCTGAATTCTTTGAAATTTTATATGGCTTAACTATCGATATTATAATCTTAGAAAAAGGTTTAGGTATCATAAACCGATCCCATCGATTCAGAAGCCAAGAGCTTGATGAAGCGCATACAATAGGAATTATTGGCGCATTACCAATTTTTGCCATTAATACGACACCTGATTTAAATTGATATATGGGACCAAGAGGCCCATCTGCGGCGGTAACAATTGAAGTGCCTTCTTTCATAGCACTGTGTAACTGCCTCATTGCAGTCGCACCAGTTCTAACCGCAGAACCCCTAATTACTTTTGCACCCCATGATTTTGCTATTTTTGCTGGAACTTCACCATCAACTGAAGGAGATACAATGAACCCTCCCTTAAAACCTTTTTTTAACCAAAGTGAGACAACATGCAAAGAGACAAGGGTTTGTTGATGCCAGTAACATGGCGCATATATGTTATCACTCTCAATTAATTGATTAATCGTACTATCATCATCTTTTATTTGGATTTTATAAGAGCAGGTTAAGGCTTTTATTAGAATTTTAAGAAGGGGTAAGCCAAAAAAATAATATATTTTCCTGGATAAAGATAACCGCCTTTTTCCATGAAAGGTTTGATTAACAATATTTTTATTTTGATCAGTCATACAGTTTTATTTATAAATATAATATTTTCTTTGATTGTACTATGTAGATTATCACCATTTATTTGATGGTAATCTATCAAGGTTAGTAACTAAAAACTAGATTTTATATACCATATAAATGACGATAAAATAGATATTGATGTTAATGAGAGCCTCTTGAGAAGTTTATCAATATCAAGAACAAAACTGGGAATAAGAGTATTTTACTTTTTTAGAAATGAAAATTCATATAGGGTACTTGATCAATTATTTTGAAATTGTAAAATCGAATTTAAATGAACCTAAGCTGAATCCTGGAACTAACCTTAGATCAGATAATGATATTTATCTTCAAGTTGAATCGTTATAAAAATGCAAAAAAAATATAAAACATTAAATGATCTATTTCACGATCAAGCTGAAAAAAACGGTTATATACGTTTTGTTGAAGTTAAGTCCATTGAACATGAAAGGCAATTTGACGAATTTGCTGATGAAGTCTATAAGTGCCTTGGTTTTTTTCAGAATCATGGAATTAAAATAAAAGATGAAGTGGTTATAAATACCAAATCTAATCATAAATTTTTAATTGCTTTTTGGGCAGCGATACTAGGAGGCATGATACCTATCCCAGTCGCTGTTGGTGTAGGCGACGAGCATAAAAGAAAGCTACTTAAAATACTTAACCGCCTGAAAAATCCTACATTAATAACAGATGATAAGGTTCAAGAAAGGTTGGTGTCATTTATCGAATCAAATGATGAGCATACCGATCTTATAGACAGTATTGAGAATTCTGTAATTAACATTGAATCATCACAAAATGGTCAAATTTATACATCTAGGGAAGAGGATATTGCTTTTATACAATACTCATCAGGTTCAACCTCTGAGCCAAAAGGAATTACACTTACACACAAAAATTTAGTCACAAATATTTCTGCAATAGCAAAAGGCTTAAACCTTACATCCAGTGATATTGGAATTAGTTGGATGCCATTAACCCATGATATGGGCCTTATAGGTACGCATATGACCTTGTTCTCATATGGCTTATCACAAATCATAATGGATACCGATTTATTTATTAAAAAACCATTAATGTGGCTCCAGCAAACGAGCAAGTACAGAGCATCAATTCTTACCTCACCAAATTTTGGTTATAAGCATCTGCTTAAAATACATGAAAGAAGACCTCTTAAGGACATAGATCTCTCGTCAGTCCGCTTGCTAATAAATGGAGCAGAATCGATTTCAGTTTCACTCTGCAATGAGTTTCTAGAAAAAATGAAAGTATTTGGATTAAAAAAAGAAACAATGTTTCCTGTTTATGGGTTAGCTGAAGCAACATTAGGAGTTAGCTTTCCTGAAACTGGTAAAGTTTTTGATTTTATTAATCTTGATAGGAAATCATTGATTAATGAAGGTCTTTGTATTGAAAGTAAGAGTAAAAATAATAAATTTTTATTTATGATGCATGGTAAGCCGATTGAGGATTGTGATTATAGAATCGTTGATGACAATGGTGAAGAAGTTCCAGATAACAATGTTGGTAATATTGTAATCAAAGGCGACAATGTAACTAAGTCGATATATCAAGATAAAGAACTATCGAAAAATCTATATGATAAAGATGGATGGTTAGAGACTGGTGATTGCGGTGCTATATGTAATGACCAACTAATTATCACAGGTAGAAAAAAAGAATTAATCATTGTGAACGGTCAAAATTACTTTCCAAATGATATTGAAGACGTAATTATAAGGGGAGGGAGTTTTGATCTTGGCAAAATCGTTGCTGTAGGTGCAATTAATCCTGAAGATACAAATGATCAATTAGTCGTTTTTGTTCTATACAGAAGTGACCTTAATACTTTTAAGAGTATTGCTGAAGAAATAAGAAGAATTGTAATACAGCATCTTGGTATCGAAATTGACTATGTAATTCCTATAAAAAAAATACCTAAAACTACGAGTGGAAAAATTCAGCGGACAATACTCTCAAATAATTTTATCGATGGGATTTATAATGACTATATAAGTACTACAAGAAGAAATGCAAAAACAACTGACTCGCCATCTGATTATCTAGAGACTCTTATCGCTATAACTAATGACTATTCAAAGGAATTTGAGATAAAAGAAAATGACAACTTATTCGAGGTTGGAATTAGTTCGCTTACCTTATCAGAGATTATGATGGCAATAGACGAAATATATCCTGATAAAATAAGTCTTGATGATATCTTCGACAATCCTACGCTAAAGGAATTATCAAAACTTTTACAAACGAGAAATACTTAACATTTCTTAACAGTATCTAAAATAAAATGTCATATTTGGTTAAAAATAACCATATATAGATATAATTGTCATACTTTCTTGTTATTGAGGGCAAATTTGTTACATTCAAGGGGACAAGAAATTAAGCATTTTACATAAAATGCTTTGTAGTAAGCGTAAAGTTGTATTTCATAAGTCCAATAATATAGGGGAAAAAAATGGATATCGGAAAAACAATCAAGCAAGTAGCAGCAGTTGTAGCGGTTTTATCTGCATTTATTGCATTACCTGAAGAAGCATTACTACTATGTGTACTTGGATTAGCGAGTGGGTGGTATATGGCAGAAGGCGATACGGTAAGAGTATTAGTTACTGCAGCAGCACTTAATGTAGGTGGTGTAGCGGGAGGTGCAGATGCCATTCCTACAATCGGTCCAATGATAGGCTCTATTCTAGCTGCAATGGGAACTGTTTATACTGCAGCTGCTGTCACAATGATCGTAATGGGCGTTGTTAATAGATTGAAACCTTAAAAAAGAAGAAATAAAAATCTATATAAAGCCCGCTTTATGCGGGCTTTTTTATTGTATGATTGGAAGTATGGCTAATTATCAAAAATATATTTTCCTTTTATTTGCTTTGTTGTTTTTTCCGAAATTATATTTATTTTCTGAAGTTTATAATCTAGGGGGTATGTACACCTATCATTACCATGATGGAAGATATGCAGACTGGGGTGACTATGCTAGGGAAGGTGCCTTCATCGCTATCGAAGAGATAAATAGTAAACAATTTCTTGGAAGTGATAACTATCTCCAATTATTACCAGAGAATACAATCGATTATCATTGTTGGCCAAGTAATGCAGCAGCAATGGCTGAGACTTTGTTTAAAAAAAATATTTTGATATTAACAGGTGCAGATTGTAGTAGCCCTGCAGTAGAAATTGCGTCAGTTGCATCGAAGTACAAAATACCTGTTATTTCAAATGGTGCAAATGCCTCAAGTCTCTCATCGAAAGATAATTACCCATGGTTTATTAGAGTTGTCACCCCAAGCGAAGAATATGATCGATATCTTGTGGATTTGGCTGATAATTTGGGAGTTAAGGAAGTTGCTTATTTTTACACAACCGATGCTTGGGGATTGGGCGCTAAAAAAGTTATAAAAGAAACAACTAAAATAAAAAATATTTCAATTAAAAGGGAATTTGGTTTTGAAAGAGATACCTCTCAAGATATTATTGACAAATTTGTATATGAGGTAGCAAAAGAAGGGATTAAAAATATTATTATTACTGGACCAACACCAGATACTGTCAGAGTTTTTAAGGCTATAAATAAATTTGGATTAAATAAAAAAGGCAACACCATTTTCGCCACTGAAATGATATCAGCAGATGAATCAATGGACGCTGTCAATGGAAGTAAGGGATATTTTGCCCCTATGACTCTATTAGAAAACTCTAAGATTTTAGAGTCATTTAAATTAAAACTAGCAGGAAAAATAAAAAAAGACATTGATGTTAACTCAAAAGCATTTTTTTATGGTGCTTTAAGCTATGATCATATATATACCGTCGCACATGCAATAAACAATATAAATAAAAACAATATCCCCGTGACATCACAAACACTAATGAGTTTTCTTAGGAAGGTAGATTTCATTGGTGCGACAGGTCGTGTATATTTTTCCCAAAATACAAATGACAGAATAAATATGCCACTTCAGATAATGAATAGTCACGGCTATGATGCAAAATCGAATACAGTGAAGTTTAAATCGATTGCAAAAGTCTCAAGCGATGGTCAGCTTATTATAAATAAATCAAAAATTATTATGCCTGGCTACAATTAGAGTTATGAAAAGAATTTATAGCGCTTTATGGTGTTTATCACTATTGCTATTTCAAACTGAATCTAATTCTGAGGCATATCAAATTGCTGGAATGTACACTCAACATTACAGAGATGGAACATATGCTGAATGGGGAAAATATTCAAGAATTGGTGCAAAACTAGCTATCGAATATATCAATAAATCTAGCTTGATCTTGCCAGACACAATCGAAATGCACCCAGAAAATATGATTGATTATCACTGCTCGAGCGAAAATGTTGATCTCATGGTTAAATCTCTGATGGAAAAAGACATTATTGCGATTACTGGAGCCGAATGCAGTAATCCAGCCGTAGTTATGGCTAATTCTGGGTCTCAATTTAAGATGCCTGTTATTTCTTATGGTGCGAATGCCGCAGAACTCTCTTCCACTTTGGTTTATCCATGGTTTGTTAGAGTTGTCTCGCCAAGCGAGACTTATGAAAAGTATCTAATAGATTTGGCTGCATTTTTTAACATTAGAAAAATTGCATTCATTCATACCTCTGATGCATGGGGAAGAGGGGCTTCTCGTGTAATTGATGAAGCGGCAAAAAAATTTAATATCGAAGTATTAAAAAAGTTTTCTTTTTCACGAGATTCAAGTCAGA
>MDSW01149960.1_pt1 | contig 12529 bp, 6 predicted proteins | sample 811171 | NCBI WGS metagenome assembly MDSW01 (sample SAMN05326641, study PRJNA326480) | marine metagenome | isolation source: seawater | place: Atlantic Ocean: North West | collected 2012
AAGTTACATTATTAGAATTATTTCCTGCAGTTGATAATATCTTATTACCTTGAATATCATATAGGTATAAATTATGTATTTCATCTTTATCTAATTTATAATTAAAATGTATATAATCTTGAGCAGGTTGTGGGTAGATACTTATTAAATCAGAATCAGTCTTATTATTAACTGACAGAGGTAGAGAAGATAGGTTAAAGTCATCTAAATAATACATATCCCAGTTAACTATACCTTGATCTAAAAATAAAACAAAACGTGTAATATTACTATTCTGTAAAGCCACATTGCTTAAGTCAACAGAAAATTGCTGCCATTGATTATTGTTTGTAATAAAAGAATTGAAAGCATGTATCTCATTATTACTCGCATCTTGAAAAGACATATATATTGGCCTTGGAGGACCGTAAAGTTTAAAATTAAAATATTTATTTATACTAAGATCCAATGGCCCATCCTTAAAATAAGAAATCAAGACATCTTCCCCGTTTGCATCAGGGTTTCTTGTATACTCTCCACTATATTTACTATTATTAATAGTTGTAGTATCAGGATTATAACTCTGATTAAGCCAACCGCTCACATAATCATAAGATGAACATGGAGTAGATGAAGGGCATATTCCTAAATTCCAATTACAATCCCAATCTGCAAAGTTTAATGATGAATTAAGCGTGATGCCATCACACTGATTGTCAAGCTCAGGCCCATACAAATTATCAAAATAGTAAGTGTCATTTGTATTAGTTCCTCCATTAAAAAGTAGAATTACTGATGTTAAATTTACATCTGACATAGTTGGGTCTGGTTTTGAATCAAATGTTAATTCTATTGTTTCCCATTCATTTGCAACAGTTGTTGTCCCTAAATAGATACTATGTCTACCTGTTGGATAATTCGTTGCTCCAGCTAAAGAAGAGTCTTCTAAAGTGATTTGTATTGGAATACCTGCTAAAGGACTAAAAACATCTACAGACATCTTTTTAACACCATTTACATAATCGCTTACATCATACATTGGACCATTAGCTACTATCACTAGCACATCCCATAATTCGCCAGCATTTCTTACATATTGAGCACAAAGTTCCGAACTATTTACGGAACTTGATAAATCAGGATTCTCAAATCTATTTGTCATTCCTCCATGTACAAAGTCATAATAACCAATACGTGTTTGCTCAAAGTTATCCCATAATATTTGTGATGAGCAAAAAAATGGTAATGTTAGTATTAATGAAATAAAAATCTTGTTCTTCATAAATCATAGTTTTAGTTAGTTAATTTAATGTTGTCTATTTTTAATTTTGCTTTATCTCCAAAAGCAAAAATTATATCTTTTATTCTTTTTAGGTCAATATCAGATTCTCTAATAGGAAATTTTTTCATTGGTATACGAATCTTCTGCCATTTATCATCCTGTACTTTCCTAATATATTTTTCTAAATCAACAGACATTTTCTTTCCCCCATAATCTTCTATTATAACTTTGGAACTTGTGTAGTTATCTACATTAATATCAAATTCAAGATATACCCCATATATACTACTACTTAGATCGGTGTATAGCCAATTATTCCAACTTATCCCAAATTCCTTCCAATTACATCTATTAAGATCAATATTTACATCAATAAATTTTCCAGGACTAAATCTTAAATTAGAGCTAAGTTTAATATTACCACAATACTTATTACTTATTCCCCAAGCTGAACTTAATTGTTCAGTGAAAATATTTAATGGAAAATCTATCTGATTTACTGTTAAAGAAGTTAATTCTTTTTTATAATTATGCTCATAAGGGATAACCTTTATCTCATCAATATAAATATCAACCTTATCGTAACACTGCAATAGAAGTTGTTTAATATTTGTAAGGTCAATATTGTTAGTTTGATAGGAAAAAGTAGGAAGAGGAATAATTACTCTAGTCCACTTTCTTGTAACCTCACCCCCTTCAATACCTAAATAACCTGCTGTTGCATAGCACTGATTAGCTGAATAATCTTCTAATATAAATACAATTGGGATATTATGAATTGGATCTCCATTTACTCGAGCCATGAATTCAATAGCTGAATTATTCATTATACTTGACAGGTCCTTCCCTTGCCAACCATCCCATCCAATACCCATGCCAATCCATTCGCAAGCTGTTAGCTTATCTGTCTTTATATGTATAGAGTTCTTATCTGATCCTTTCTGATCTTTAACCTTAACAGTAGATAATTTATATTTAACATCAACTTGAAGATCATCAACTTTTTCATCACTTACTAAATCAACAAAACTATAATCTATACTAGCATCTAAAGCTGAAAAACTAAATGGATTACATTCCTCTTGTTCATGCCCCCAGACTTCATCTGTTCCTCCTTTACTAAATATTTCAATAGAAGTAAAGCCGTTGATTCCTTCCGTCTCTTTAATCTCATCATCATATAAAGCAATATCTTGCATATTCATACACGATAAAAGAAAAAATAATATGAGTAAATACTTGTACATAAATTAATTTAAGATTGGCGATCCTATACTCCAAATTAGAAAATCTACATCTGCCTTTGCAAATCCAGATTCAGGATTTGCTAGAAGTAAAGTTCGAACGTTTGATATCATTGTTGGATTTCTAACAGCATCTCCTCCACTTGTAGCCAGAACTAGTTTCTCAACATCATTATAACATATAGAAATCATACGCCAACCATTCCAGTCAACATCAAACTCGTAATCATATCTATCTTCAGTATTTGCATCATAATAACCATCCCCATTTTCATCCTCATAGAATTCTAATTTAAATAGCGAATTTGCAAGGTTTGTAACAGAAGAAATTGTACTATCTCCCTTTATCATTATATTAAAATATACTTCATTAGGATCATTCACTAATTCCTGTTGATCAAACCAAAAAGTTGAGTGATAATCAATATAACCTATCAGCCAGTCCCAACTACAAGTACCATATTGCTGAAGATATTTAATACCCTGCCCCGCACCTCCAATTGTAAATTGTTTTGTACAACCTGCTTGGAAAAAACCAGTAAAATTAGGATTAAAACCATTCTCATAATCACTAATTAATACTGAATTACCATTATTATATTCTCTTTCCTTATTAATTGTAAGATTATTATAAATAGTATCATCATGCATTTCAAAAGTTAATTCAACATTACAGTCTTCTGCGATGAAAAAGGGTAAATGCGTTGAACTTCCATTCCATAAAGAATTATATTGATTAATTTCATTTGATTTGCCAGATATAATTTTAACAGAACCCGAACTATCTCCCTGTATTCTTATTCTCCAGTCAACCTGCTTTGAAAAAGATGCGGTAAAGTAGATGTTGTTTCCTGTACTAAAGTCAGCACTATCTCCAATAATTTTAAAGGGTTGTAGAATATCTAATTCTCCATATATATCATTTAAACTTGGACCCTCTATATTAACTTTTTCACAATGTAAAAAGAAGAAAGGTAAAATCAGTAAAAGAAATTTTATTTTTTTCATAGTATTATAAATTCATATTAAACATAAAGATTAATCTGCCCAATGAAAACTCATCACTTGCATTTATTCTATTTAGAATATTAAATTGATTGTATTGTATTGTAAAATATATATCGTCAGCAAAATGATGTTTTAATCCTCCAATTAATATAGTCTCTTTAGTATCATAAATATTATTTGAATAATCATTGATCTGATCATACATATCTCTTTCAGCTATAAACTCATTACCATCTGCATAAAACACTTTAGCTCCAGCAATTATTTTTAGATTTTTTATCAATTCATATGAGATTGAACCACTATATAGTTTACTGTTAAAATTAATCGTCTCAAAATCATTACCATCTCTCTTAACATTTTCAATATTAATACTTAATTCAAGATCAAAATTATTACTAAAAGATAATAATTTATCTAAAGAAAGTATTGAATATAAAGTTGATTTATTAAATCTTCTTTTATTAACTGTTCCTTGGCCTATAATTTCTGAAAAATATTGTGTTTGAACTTTAGCACTTAAAAATTCTGTTATTTTCAAATTATCAATATCAACTTTTAAACCAATTCTATTAGGAGTAGCGTCTCCATATGGAGTGACAGAACTATACATAGGATTATAATTCATTAGTGAAGTAGATAATTTCTGATTATATACATTAGGATCAGACATTAAATCTAATAAACTCACTTTTCTTTGTAAATAATCATTAGAATAATAAGGATATGTAGTAGTAATGTTATTATATTCAATTCTTCTTGTTTGCGCACCTATACTTCTAAAATCAGTATCAACATATCTAAACCCAATATTTATCTCAGCTTGATTTCTAATTACATGTATTTTAGCTTTCAAGAAATTACCTTTAATTATAGGAGCTAATGAGTCTCCATCCCAACCTCTTTTAGAAAATCCTCCCTCTAATAGAGCCTTATAAGGAATATCTTTTAATGAGCCAGAATAAGATAATTTTGTGTTAAAAACAGGATTATAATAAGCAACTAAGCTATTACTAGTAGACAAAACCTCAAACGTATTTACATAATGAAACCCAAAATTTATTTTATTATTTAATGTGATAACTGTAGAACCTCCAAGCATTAATAATTCTGGTTTTCCTAACCACTCTAAACCTCTTATTCTTGTAGCAAAAGCATCAAAATCAATTTGCTCAATAAAATTATACATATTATATGAGAAATTAGTTTGTATCCCTTGCAATCTCCAATAATTAGATTGATAATAATTTTCATAATTCACAAAATCTCTGTAGAATTTAAAAGCTGAAGGTTCATATTCTGACAACTCCTGTTCATAGTTAAACAAAGTAAACTTAGTTTGTTTCAAATATATATCTCCAAAGCTAAATGCAATCTTATTATTAATTACTCCTCTTGCAGATAATCTTCTTAGTTCTACAAAATTCTTATTTCCCCACATTCCACCAAAATCATTCTTTAATCTTACTTCAGAAAATATTTCAATATCATCAATAGGAGTAAAATGAAATCCTAAATCTAGAATAGTTGCACCACCCCCATTACTTCTTGTTGATACAGTATCTGTTTGTTTTAGAGTACCTTCTAATGCATCTCTATTAAAAATGACTCTAGCGTTACCATCAAGCCATAGTTTTGATGTAACTTGAGATTGAGTAATTATTGGAAATAAAATAAAGCATAATAAATAATATAAATATTTTTTTTTCATCAGAAATTGATTTTTAGTTCTAAAGTAGATTCACTTCCTTGAATATTAGTTGCCGAAAAGTTCTTATCATAATATTTATAAAAATTATGTCTTAAAAACAAATATGCACCATCATTTAATTTAACATCAAATCCAAAACCAAAAAGATGTCCAAACTGATTTCTTGGTTTATAAGTAGGGATATATTTTTCAGTAACCCCCCATGTATTATCTGAAGGATATGGATCAGTATCATCTATATCTGTATACTTATTACCCACAACTCTTTCAAATCCGTGTTTAAACACAAAAGTTGCTATCTTATTTAACTCATAACAAATATCAAATTGTTGATTAAAATGACGAATAAATGCTGATGAATTTACCACTGGTAAGATACTAAAGAAATCTTGTGCAGTATTGTAATTTGTAAGTGAAAATAAATACAGATTTTTACCGAAAATATTAGTTTTATATTTTAGATGAATATCCGATGAGCAATAAAATTTATCAAAAAGTGGTAAACCATCTAAATCAATAAATCCTGAAAAAGCAAGTGTGCTGTCATTAACATAGATGCTATCAGAGATGTTAACATTCTCAAAAACTCCTCGGTAATATGAATTGAACTGTTTGTAAGGTCCATATCCTGTATTAAAGTAAGATATTCTAGATAACATTAATCCATTTGTATTATGACTATACGAAAAACGATTATTTATTCTTTTCATCTCACTATAGAATCCGAAGCCTCCAGAAACAACTAAATCTCCTATGTTAAATTCAGTATTTAAGCTTAAGCCTTCTCTATTATTTGCCAAATACCCTAGATTATTTATTGGACCTCCAAATGAAGTCATTATGGTTGCATCTGAACCCTCTTCAACTATAGCAGAATGCACAAGTTCATTAATTGAGGTATTTTGAAATGATGAGTTAACATTAACAGCCTCAGGAGCAATTCTAGAATATTGTAACTTGAAAGGAATTCTTGAATATTCTTTTGGAATATCTATATTAATTACAAAAACTTCACCTAATTCTTTTTTAGTAATATGACTTTCATAACTTCCAATTCCTACTTCACCTGTAAATCTTATTTTTTTTAGTTTAAAATTAAACTCCAATGATTGAATAGAAAATTGTCTAAAATTATTTTTCACAGAATCTGTTGCAGTTATAGATGTAAAATAATTAAGCGCAAAATTTGAGCCATTTTTTAAATCATTATTTATTCGAAATCCTATACAATAATCATCCTTTCCATAGGAAACTATTTCTCCTATATTATGTTGTGTTTTACCTATTATTGATTGAAACGAGAATTTAGAGGATGAGGGGCCGTCTATTGCAGCACCTGTAAGTGTGATACCTTGAAAAGCAACATTACCAAAACGAACATCTTGTGATATAGACCCTTTATCATAATATTTACTATATCTTTCAACAACTTCCTTACTAAGAGGATCATATGGAGCTCTTTCAAAAAGACTATATCTTAAATAACCTTCTTCAGACCATACAGTTAATTTACTTTGTCTATACCAATTTATTCCTCCAGCATGCAAGCTAAATCTACCAAAATCAGTATTTATAGTCGAATATAGATTTGTTCCAAGATACATTGCTATACTATTATTATCAAAGGTTCCATTAAAAGGACTATTTAGCATTAAGTCTGTTCCTAAGTTAACATTTTTATTCACTTTACCAGAAATAGATAACATCATCATTGGCTCTCTATATCCAGTACCAATTCCAATTGTTGTAGGCTGTGGATATTCCCCAGAATAATAGTTAGGAATATCAAGATCATACATCACTTGAAAATTACGCACATATCCTAAAAATCTAAAATAACCACCCATTCTGATATTTGAGATTGGATCTTTAATCGAAATTGGTATACTCTTAAACTGAGAAAATTCATTAAGATTTAAATTAACAGAGTCATTATTTATCAATTTAATACTATTAGGATATTTTTGTGAATAAGATATAAATGGAATAGAAATAATATAAAATATCATTAATAAAAATATTCTTCTCTCCTTAACTTTCATTATCGTTTAAAATTAAAATCTTTAGAAAGATTATTAATCATTACGCTAAATTTCCCTTCCTCTACTATCCATTCATTCTCTTTACCATAAAATTTCAAGTCATTGATGTCAATGTTAAACTCTACAGTTCTTTTTTCTAATGGATCTAATTCAATCTTTATGAATCGTTTTAATTTTTTTAGTGAAGGAGAGATGCTAGAATAATGATCTCGAATATACAACTGAACCACCTCTTTTCCTTTCAAATTACCAGTATTTGTTACATCTACTGAAACTAATAAATTATTATCTTCAGATATATTATCACTACTAATACTAATATTAGAATATTTAAAACTTGTATAGCTCAACCCAAAACCAAAATCCCATTGCGGATTATAAAAATCGTTTTTCCACGTATTTCCATTAATCAATTCTGATTGCTTATGATCATAATGCATTATAACACCATTATATCTCGGGTATGTATAAGGTAACTTACCAGAAGGATTTACATCTCCACACAAAACATCCACAATAGAAATAGCTCCTTGATCTCCAGGAAGATAAGCTTGTACAATTGCATCTGATAATGGCTCAATTTCTCTTATTATTTTAGGTCTACCCTCTATAAGAACTAAAATTATTGGTATTCCAGTTTTATTTAATTCCTTAACAATTAATTGCTGCTCTACGGGTAAATCTAATTTGTAAATATCACCTGGTCTTTCAGTAGAAGGAAGTTCTCCCAAACAAACAATTGCAACATCAGTTGACTTTGCTATTTCTACAGCATTGTGAATATCAGTAGACATAATATCTTTTTCATCACCATCTTGCATTATCATTTTAGACCCTTCAAAGTAATGCACTTTTCTAAATCTTTTTTCAATAACATCTTTAATTGTTGGAAAATTATTGTTATAACTTGCATCAATACCTTGCCATGTATGAGTCCATGCTCCATTTAAACAATTTAAACTATTTGCAGTTGGACCAATAATCACAATTGAATTTTTAGTAGATAATGGAAGTATATTATTTTTGTTTTTTAATAAGGTTATAGATTCTGAAGCTATATCATACGCTGCATATCGATGTTCTTCAGATCCAAATTTTGGATAATCACTAATTGTTGGAGTCTTAAACTGTTTTAGTAATCCTAAGTAATTTTTTACTCTAAGAATTCTTCTAACTGCATCATCTAAACGGTCCTCACTAACTCTTCCTTCTTTTACTAATTCAATTAATAATTTACAATAGCCTTTATATTCAGGATTATTAGGAACCATACTCATATCAACACCTGCATTAATAGCTGTACAAATTGCATCTTTTAAAGTAGAGTCTGTTTGTGCTACCTTATGTAAATTGATAAAATCTTCCCAATCAGAAACTGCAAATCCAGCAAAACCCCATTTATCTTTTAGAATATCTGTAAGTAAATATTTATTTGCATGACCAGGAATACCATTTACCTCACCACTATTTATCATAACAGTTAAAGCTCCTGCATCAATAGATTCCTTAAATGGAGGAAGATAATATTCTTCCATTGTTCTTTGTGGAATAAGAGCAGGTGTTCTATCTCTACCACTTAATGGAAAACTATAACCCACATAATGTTTTAGACAAGCAGCAACATGATATTTGTTAATCATTCCGTTTCCTTGATATCCATTGACTATTGATTTACCCATTGTCTTTGCTAAATATACATCTTCACCAAGAGTTTCAAAAAACCTAGACCAAATTGGAGTTCTTCCTAAATCTAAAACAGGAGAAAAATTCCAAGGAACTCCTGAAGCTCTTGTTTCATAAGCAGTAATTTCACCCATAATTCTAGCATGAGATGTATCCCAAGTTGCAGCTAATCCTATTTCTTGTGGAAATAATGTGCTGTTTTTAATATAATTGGCGCCATGAATTGCATCTACACCATATATAATTGGAACCTTATGATCTGTTTTTAATGCTGTTTTTTGAATTTCATCAATAATCTTATGCCATTTTTCTAAACTAAAAGTATGATTAGAGACATTTAAAAAAGAACCTATATTATATTCTAATATTGCTTCTTTTAATTTTTTTTGATCTATTTGATGTGGTTCTATTAATTTACCTAATGTATCTTTGCTTAATACTGCATCTAAAGTTATCTGACAGGTTTGACCAACCTTTTCTGCAATTGTCATATCATTTATTATTCTATTTATTGAATCCTCTGTCTTCTTTTCTAATTTAAATGATGTTTTGGTATTATTAGTAGTACATGAGATGTAACAAAGTATTGATATGATAACTAAATATGTTCTATACATTTTTAATATTTACTAAACAATATTCATATTATTTTAATTAATTACCATCTTTTTAATAACCTTAATACCGAACAAATCTTCTAGCTCAATTAAATACATCCCACCATCAAGTTGACTAATATCTATTCTATTATTATATAATTCATCATCTAACATTAATCTTCCTTCAGTATTAAATATTCTATATCTATTAATATACCCTTCAAGTAACAAATAATTGTTAGTAGGGTTAGGATATATATTTTGATTCAAACTAGTATTGGTAATTGAAGTAACATTCTCTTGATATACTCTAACATAATCAACCTCAATTTGGTTTGGAAAAATAGTGTTAGCATTTGGTCCAGATTGAGTAATCGCAAGATTAATCATTAAATACCACTGATTAGAATTAAATGGCCAAGTATTTTGGGATGGTATTGAAAAATAACTTGATGGTGTAACATGAAAGATTTCGTTTCCATCAACATACCATCTAATAGTATCAGGACTCCAAGTAATAGAGTATGTATGAAAATTATCAGCATATGATCCAGAATTAATATACATGGAAAAATTTTGATAAAAATGTGTCGATTGAGAAAAGGGACATGTACCTATATGAGCTGCTCCAGTAGTACTATTAGTAAAATGATTATTTCCCCATTGTTCCATAATATCTATTTCTCCATCACATGGCCAACTACCATCTGAAGGTAACATCCAGAAAGCAGGCCAAAACCCTTCTCCATCTATACTTTTAATTTTAGCTTCTACTTTACCATATTGAAAATCAAAAATTCCTTTCGTAGTAAGTTTAGAGGATGAATAATATGATGTGTTACCCCAACTATCTACTATACCATTTGGTTCTTCTTTAACAGCTATTGTTGCAATACCATTATTTACTGTAGTATTTTGTGATTGATAAAATTGTAACTCTCCATTACCCCAACCCCATAAACCATATTGAGAACCTGTACCAATTTCATGTTTCCATTTAGAGGAATCTAAAACACTTCCGTTAAAGTTATCCTCCCAAACTAATTGCCAATTCTGTGCATATGATAAGTTGACAAAAAAAAAGAACAGTAAGTATAAGTTTCTTTTCATTATTTATTTATAAGTATTTTTTTTCTAATCAAATTATTATTTAAATATATCTCAAGAAATAAGATATTAGTATTTATATCATTAAGACTAATCTTGTGAAATGATCCTAGATTATGCTTTTCAAATAATTTCTTACCTAAAATATCATAAAAAGATATTTTATCAATTTTATCATTACTTTTAACATAAATAAATCCTTTTGATGGATTAGGATATACAGTCAACACATTATCTTGTAAATAGGATTCTGAACTTGGAACAGTTGAACAAGTATCACATTCATTCCAACAAACAATATCTAAAATTGTATCCGAATTTATATTTAGATATCTATTTATATATACATTTCCTAATGAATCAATTGTTGTAAGTACACAAGATAAGTTTGAATCTAGAATTTCTTGAACATTCCAATTATCTAAAGAAAATTTATATTCCTGCAATGTAGTATCTATTAAAGTCGTAAATTCCCATATATTATCTCCATCAATATCAGTCATTTGCCAACAATTTCCACACCAAGCATTAAAAGTTCCATTAATTTCTGGAGTACTAAATGGGATGCCAATATATTGAGACATATCTAATCTAAATGTTACATTATATGAATTCGATGGACCAAAACAGTCAATACAACTACCCCAACAAACAGGATCTAAAATAGTATCTTTCGTTACATAAATATATCTATTTGTAAATCCAAATGCTGTATAAGTACATGGGTCACCTGAAAATAAATTCTCTTGGATATTCCAATTATCAGCTGAAAACTTATATTCCCAACCAGGGGCACCAGAGACGGAACCTGATCCTTCAAGTATTGGGATAGTTATTTCCCAAATTGAATCATTATTCACATCTGTCATTTGAGCACAATTTCCACACCAACTATTAAATACCCCATTTATTTCAGGCATAGTATATGAAATATTTGTTTGCCCTCTTAAATCTAACTGAAAAGTAACATCATATTCATATATGCAACTATTGTCATTACAATTTGCTAGTGAATCAAAATTATATGCTAATGAATCCATACATCCATAAATAGATAAACAACTACCATTATCACATTGCGCAGTAGAATCATAATTACAAGATAAACTATCAGTACATCCGTAAATTGTTAAACAACTACCATCATCACATGATGCTAAACTATCATAATTGCATGCTAAAATATCTGTACAACCATAAATAGATAAACAACTACCATCATCGCATGTCGCTAAACTATCATAATTACAAGCAATAATATCTGTACAACCATATACACAATAAATACATGTACTATCATCAATCGTAGCTAGTGGATTATAATTAAGAGCAGTACTATCAGTACAGCCAAAAGTTACCTGTGGAAATATACAACTATCAGGACAATTAGCAAGTGAATCATAATTTATCCCAGCTGGATTCATACATCCGTATATAGTTAAGCAACTACCATCATCACATGTTGCTAAACTATCATAATTACAGGCTAATGAATTAGTACATCCGTATGCAGTTAAGCAACTACCATCATCACATGTTGCTAAACTATCATAATTACAGGCTAATGAATTAGTACATCCATAAATACTTAAACAACTCCCATCATCAATTGTAGCTATAGGATTATAATTACAGGCTAATGAGTCTATACACCCAAAAATAGTTGCATTTGTACATCCATTCCATTGCACTATATCTAATGTAGTATCAGAAATAACATTAATAAATCGATTTACAAATATATTACCTAACGAATCAAATGTCGTAAATACACAAGATAAATTTGAGTCTAATGACTCTTGAATATTCCAATTATCTGCTGAAAACTTATATTCATAAGATCCTGGTGCTAATAATGTAGTTAAATCCCAAAT
>MDSW01122828.1_pt1 | contig 12528 bp, 13 predicted proteins | sample 811171 | NCBI WGS metagenome assembly MDSW01 (sample SAMN05326641, study PRJNA326480) | marine metagenome | isolation source: seawater | place: Atlantic Ocean: North West | collected 2012
ACGTAGTCTGACAACTTTATGGAAGTACGGAAATATTTTCGTACTTTCGAAAGTATCTATTTTCGAGCGAAATATTACAACGTTGTACCTTCAAGGTACGAAAGTACTTTCGTACTTTCGAAAGTACTTTCGTACACGTACGTGTACTGTACACGTGTACAACGTTGTACACGTATTCATATGATACTTCCGTCCTTCCTACCTTCCATAACCCGAAGGTAAGTTGTTACCTCCATAAAAAAAGATCAGAGAATCAGGGCGGGTGGGGCAGGCCCTGTGACTGCGGTGTGTAGACTAGTTCAGTGCGCATGGTGGCTTCACGTCAATCGTTGAGTGAAGCACGTTTTCTTGTGCACCCAAATATCCTGAACGAGGTTTTTGATGTCGTGGACGTTACGGGCAGAGGTTCAATAACCGTGCACGACTTCATAGTGGTATGTCCTTCATTTTTCAAACTCACGAGCTCGGCTTTGTTGGTTCATTGGTTATGTTTTCCCTTGGAAAGTTCTACGGCCCTATATCGTTTCTCATCCTTGTATGTGCTCTTGTCGCCGATCGATTGCGTGCAGGCTTTACGAACAAACCCGGTGATTGGGCACCTACTTGACCGAGGTACAATATCTGGCCAAATGGAGGACTCAGGGAAACTATTTGAAAATGTATTCCAAAGGCTTGATTGTGATTCTATGAAGAGAGTAAATGCTAGTGATTTCCAGGGTTACTTTAGAACCGAAACAAACTATCAAGATGATGCAGACTTCGCGCACTCCAAGTTGTCCCCTGGAACAAGAACGTCTCACTCAAGTCAGCCAAAAACTAAAGCAGAAGTTTATTTCAGTGGTTGTTGTCCAGGTAGACGAGGGCGGTATGGAACCACTGGGCGAAGAGATGATCCCCGAGCTTCCCGAGGCACGATTTCTAGTCACGCTGGCTCACATTTTTCGGAAATGCAGGGATTTCCTAAGAGTAATTTTCAAGAGCAAAGTGTTAAGGGCGAGTCAACAAATTCAGCACCTGCTATACCTGATAATTGTGTCAGCTTTCAAGATGAGAAGGAAAGCCTTCGCGCGCAACTTCGCCACAAAGAGATTAAAGTAAGAGCTGTCGATAATCGGCTTGGAGCAGTTGAGAAAGATATTATGCAACTGCATCTAGAATACAACCTCCAAAGTCTTAAGCAGGACATGCTTGTCCATATGTGGTCTATGCATATGCTTGACGCTGATCACGAAGATGAGAACTGATTTGCAGTGATACGATTTTTTCTTGAAATATATATATATATGTGGCGCAGCAGGATCAGTAAGCGAATCGCACTAGCGAAACCTTTCTCCCCCAAACGGATATTATCCATCGAAAGTGTACGAAAATAGATAGACTACCAGGTCGAAAAAAATTGCAGACGTTTAAGGGCAATGAAAACAGTGAACAAATGTGATTGTCTATAGAAATGTTTTCCAAACTCACGCGCATTCACTGAAGAAATCGAACCTTTACTGAGATAAGAAAACTTGTCTAGATTTTGAAGCACGGTTGAGGTCACTAAAATCATGAATCTAAAGAACAGCTCTTCACGTAGCACTAACCAATTACGTTTCTCCCTAGTCTCTTCTCAACTAAATTCAGTGCTTGGAGATGATTTATCAGGATTTCGTGCGTCAACGGAATTATCGTGCCTTTCACATCCGAACCGGGTGCATCATTCTCCTGGTGAAACTTTGTTAGGCAGTGTTTTGTAAATCCATAGAAATCACTTACTTTTCGATCTCTTGGGAGAGGATAAATCGCAAGGAAAGTTTCTCCAAGGTTGCATAAATGTACGCTGATTTTATCGGCCAAGGAATAAATCAAACTTTGGCTTGGAAACAAGCTGGGGTGTACAACTTTGTTTTTTTGCTGTGCACTAGAAAAAAGAGTGGGGTCAGGCATGTTGCCAGGCAGGTATGCATCAAATTGTATCCGATTTTGAGTTCACCTCTCTAAATGATCTACTTCCGATTCCAAAAACGTCAGAGCATCGCTTATTTCGATCTGGTTGGCAAGCAGAATCTGAAGTTGACGTTCCATTCTTTCTTGAGAAGTAGAGGCTTTTCCAAGGTTAGCCTGTTCATAAAACAAAGGGATTTCTGGAAGTCCGGCGAGCATGCGCGAACAGGATAGCATTTACCTGAAGATTCAACAGATGATTGCGATTATTCAAGATGCAATTATCCCACTCCGCGAAGATATCTGTTCTTAACACGAAAGCACTCTGAAAGTCCGATTTGAAACTTCACAAGTCGAAAATAAAAAATTAATCTTCTTCTTACAGTGCGCTTTTGAAGCTCGTGATTCCAGTTAAAAACAATTTCGCCTACGCTCTTTGCTTGAACTTCCGATGGAATCTGAGAATCCATTCTCGGCGACCTGAGTTACCTTCAAGGACTAAAAGAGGTAGAGTCAAACTGTAGATAAGTTGTTAGAGAAAACTGTAAACTGGCCAAAGTATGATATGAATAAAAAGTTATGATATTAATAAATACCTTCGAAGGTACAGTACTGTACAATATAATATGCATGATAAGTACGAGTACGTGTAACTTTATCTATGAATATCATATCATATCATATTATTAACTTCGATTCATAACAACTAAATATATCTACACGTGTATAAATATAAATAACTTTTGCTTATCATACATATTTAAATACCTTTATTTATTTATATAATAGACTAACAAGCGAGCGAGCACGCAAATAATATAAATACGAAAGTAATATCGAACTTATTTAAGATAAGTTGATATGATATGATATGATATGATATGATATGATATTATTTTTACGAAGGTACAGTACGTGTACCTTCGAAGATACTTTCGTACGAAGGTATTTATTACTAATACTACTACGTACGTACGTAGCTACGTACTACGAAAGTACCTTCGAAGGTACTACGTGTACTACTATTTATGTAATTAATACTTTGTATACAATGTACAGTACTTTCGTACTAAATAAAGATCGATAAAACTTATGGAAGTATGATACGAAAGTATTCTATTTTCGTACTTCCGTAACAACTTTATCTTCGATGATACGAAGGTACTGTAGATAAACAACTTACCTTCATATTACTTATTCCGGACGGTAGTATTTGCTTAATATGCTTTAATGTACGTGTACATACTGTACAGTATGATATTGTACTTCTATTCGATTCGTTCTCGAACGAAGTGGAATACAGAATCCCTACTGTACACGCACGTGTAGTCGTGTACAGCTGTACACGTACACGTAATATGTACGAAAGTACGAAAGTACTGTACCTTCGAAGGTACGAAAGTACTTTGTACCAAGCAAGGTAATCCTTCGAAGGTACGAAAGTACTTTCGTACTTTCGAAAGTACGAAAGTACTTTCGTACTTTCGTACAGTACTTTATTTCGTACGAAAGTATAAATAATATGGCCTACAAAAAATATAAAGCTGTGGTAACGCCCGTGTTGTGTCTTTGCCGAAGAAGGGCCTTCCGTGAAATGAATGTGAATTTGTTTCGAAGAATATATCCATGAATGCTCGTTCTTCTCCAAAAGAAGGCTTCTTGAGAAATTCACGGCTGTTTTTTTTCTCAAATGCGTCAGCAGCAGCTTTCGGTTTGCCAAAATAATCTTGACCTCACAGGCGCCGCTATAGCAACTGCAGACCGAACGCCCAATAGAGATTTCATCGATGATCAAATTCTGGTGGAGCGAGAAAATGTCCCTTCTATTTCTCTCCCGCGACAAAGCACAGGTATATGCCATTTCGCACTTGGTAGGCTTCTTGAGCACTATTCCTCGATGGCAAACAGTCACGGTTAAAATCGTTTCGACGGCGTGCATATGAAAAGGAAGTCTTCCGTTTTAGAATGCAGAGTATCATATTTTCTCGTTTTTATTCCAGATTATTTTTAGACATGGGCGGTTCCCTTGTCAAGGTGGTGTACTTTTCTCAAGACAGTGAAGACAAAACTGGTGACCTTCCTCTTGACTCGTCGTCGATGCTAGGAGGAGGAAGGCTGCATTTTCGAAAATTTCAAGCAACACAACTGGAAATTTGTTTAAATTTTATAGAACAAAATCGCCTGCATCTTGGCGCTGAAGGAAGGAAGGCTATTGTCAAGGCAACTGGTGGAGGTGCCTACAAGTAAGTCTTGCTTATCCTGCTCATAAATTTCCTCCAATACGAACATATTTCCATTGCTGTTCTTTAACCAGTAGACGTGTTTGGAGAAGCCAGATTTATTACTTATGTCTAGTATGGTTCATTATGATGCACTATACCTCGAGGAATTCACTGTTATTCCAACGTCGTTTTGGTATACAACTTCAGAAAGAAGATGAGATGGAATGTGCAGTTGCAGGTGCAAACTTTCTTCTTGAGACAATCAGAGATGAAGCATTCACCTTCACTCACGGTCAGAAAGACTATGTTGTTCCTGAAGATTTGCACGAAGATAACGATGATCTGTTCCCCTACCTGCTAGTGAACATAGGCTCAGGTGTCAGCATCATTAAGGTTGACAGGTCCTCTTTCGAGCGCATTGGGGGCACAAACATAGGTGGCGGTACATTTTGGGGACTATGTCGACTTCTCACAGGACTTCAGGATTTCGATGAGATGCTTGCGTGCAGCGCAGCTGGAGATAACAGCAAGGTTGACATGTTAGTCGGTGACATTTATGGTGGTCGAGACTATTTAAAAGTAGGGCTGTCAAGTAGCACCATAGCATCCTCTTTTGGTCGGGTGGTGACAGAGGAAGGTTCACTTGAGGACTATAATAAAGCTGACATAACACTCTCTCTGCTTCGCATGATAAGCTACAATATTTCACACATTGCGACGTTGATGGCAGTTAAGCACGGGCTTAAGCGCATATTCTTTGGAGGCTACTTTATCAGAGGGCATGCGTATACCATGAACACAATATCTTTTGCAGTTGACTATTGGAGCAAGGGTGAATTGAAAGCGATGTTTCTTCGACATGAAGGATTCCTCGGGGCATTGGGTGCGTTTCTTCAAGATGCTCAGGCACAATCATTTTACAGTGTCCCGCTACGCGGTCCCTGGATAGAAAATATCATGAAATACTCTGTGCCATCGTTTTCTTGGAAACAGAGAATGGATTTTAAAGCTGATCATATAGTCGAGCCACAAGTAGGTAAGGTATGTACTGACAATAGCTGCCTGTATGGTATTGCCTCTGGAACATCAGCTTGCTCTGTTAAACGTGTACGCTTTGTAGCTTTCCTGCAGTGTTCAATATCAAAAGATGAGCAAACTTACAACAGGAACGGTACTTTGTCACAGTCTGTATATTTTGGGACATGCTGCACCAACGTCGACAAGAAGAGCTTGAAAATAATTCCAAGTTTGAGTACTCACAAAAAAAACTTGTCTGACCAACAGGCTCGGCGGAGAAAAGACACCGAAAGTGCTTATATCAATACTTTCCAGGACCGTTTTCTTGAAATGGACAGGCTTCAGATGGATGTATTGAACCTCAAGCAGACATTGATTACATTTCCGCTTCTGTGCTGCCCTGTCGAATATGAGCCTGACATCATAGATTTGCACGAATCTCGAGAGGAGCGAGAATATTGGCTTGATATATTGCACGGCGTGAGCCAGGGTCTATTAGAAAAGGCCTTAACTTCAGAAAATACAAGGCATGACGTCTGTGAAGCCTGTTCTGACGATGCGGGTGAGCGCGTTGCCGCGTTCAGTACAGTTTTTTGTGGACATCTTGACAGGTTACGCGAAGAGCCTAGCGCATACGGTCGCATTGGCCTTTCTGGACTTTTTGAGTTGCGCGAAGAATGTTTACGAGCTTATGGTTTCAGAGATGCTTATTTTCAAGTGAAAAAACAAGAAAATGCGGCCGCTCTTGCAGTACTTCCTGACTTATTTTCTGAACTGGATGGAATGCTCGACGAAGAACGCCTGCTTGTTCTTATTGAAGGTGTGTTAGCTGGTAATATTTTCGATTGGGGGAGCCAAAGCTGCGTGGACCTTTACAACAAAGGTACTGTTCTCGAGATATATAGGCGTGCTCGAGCTTCAGTCGCAAGACCGTGGGCTGTAGACTGCTTCGACAAATTTCGAGCAGTGTTCTTTGGCAATGGTATTCGAGTGTGTCAATACAATAAGGCCCTTTTGTTTTGCGATAATAGCGGTGCTGACATTGTGCTAGGAATGCTTCCTTTCGCGCGTGAACTACTTAAACGTGGTACGGATGTGTGTCTTGTAGCGAACTCTCTTCCTGCAATCAATGACGTAACTGCACAAGAGTTGCGCGAAGTTGTCCATCTTGCTGCTGAAAACTGCAAAACTCTCACATTGGCACTCTCTGCCCACCTTCGTTCCTCGGACAATGCATCTCTTGTAAAACCTTCAGGAATTCTTACTGTATGCGCAAACGGCAGTGGCTCTCCATGTCTTGATTTCAGACGTGTTTCGTTAGAACTTTGTAAAGCTGCAGAAGGAGCTGACCTCATTGTTTTGGAGGGAATGGGTCGCGCTATTCATACAAATTTCAACGCCATTTTTCACTGTGATACTTTGAAGCTAGCCATGATAAAGAATTCTCGACTGGCAGAAAAACTCTTCGGTGGTAAAGTATACGATTGTGTTTGTAAGTTTGAGCCACTGTGCAGGACGTAGGTATACGTTCAGATGGATTTTCGGGCAAGTTAGTGTACAGATTCAATTGGATGACTAAAAGATGTGGCAAGGTTAATACGTTCAGCAAACAAAAATGACCGAACGCACGTTATTTTGGCATTTTCGTTCGAACGAGGAATGCATATGAGTAGCCTGTGCATATGCGAATTTACCTCACTTAGGAAAACGAGGCTTGAAACCTTTCTGCAAGTTGTTGTACCTCCATGTCCTTGAAACCAGGAAGTTTATGAGGAAATATAGAACGCTTTCTAACGTGTGTTTGACGAAAGGGGAGTTCAGTAGTAATCCTTCATGACCACCGGAATACGAATCAACACGTGGCAGTCCTGCTTGTATGGATTGTTTTTCTTTTAATGTACTCAACTGCTTGCAGCGTCAGTCAACCTATGAATCTTCTCTTGCAAAATGCTTCAATTCGGTCCCAAGCAACCTGGATAAGTGACTCTGGTACAGTGGTCACAACGCGTATGAAACCGGGAGCTCTAAAACATTCTCCTGGTAACACTAAGACCGACTCTTCTGATAGGAGACTCTCGGCAAAATGAGAAGTAGTTAGACATCCTCTAAAAGCACAAAGATCTATTTTCACAAGTAAATACATAGCGCCTTCAGGAGGAGAAACTATCGAGAGGCCATCGATGTTCAGCACACGTTTTTCTGATAGTGTCGTGCATCGGTTCAGTGCACACATGATTTCAGAAAGCCATACACTATCATCGGTTGCTAAGATAGCGGGGACAGCTGCTTGGATTGGTGCACTTGGACCAAGGGATATTTGACAGAGGTTGTTGATGGCTGCACGAACGCCAGAACCGTGCAGGTTCCCTTGAATATCATGCACGCAAACCCACCCCAAGCGCCAACCAGGAACTAACCAGCGCTTGGATAGCGCACCCACGATAAACATTGGTACACTGCAAGAAAACTCAGCAAGTGACACAAACTCCTTGCGGAACGTCATTCCAGCATATACCTCGTCAGCAAGCACTGGTAACTTAAGTGCACTCGAAATTCCGACAATTTCTTCAAGATGTTGCCTGGAATATACCGCTCCGCATGGATTAGACGGATTGTTTATCAGTATAGCCGCTGTCGACGTATTGGCTAAGCGTCGAATACTGCAAAGGTCCACCTCCCACCCTCTGCCTGGCACTAAATCATAAAAAAGACAAACAACACCATGGCGCTGACATATAGTTTCATACAGAGGAAAACCAGGACGAGGGAGTAGAATATTTTTGCCAGGCGCAACCAAAACCGCGATGCAGTGTTCAAGAGCCTCAGAACATCCAGCAGTTACGTAAACGTCGTGAAGAGATAAAGGGTGACAAAAATCGTGAGAGTGCGCAGCTGCAATTGCTGCACGACACGCCGCCGACCCAGTCGACGCCGTGTACCCGTCGTGGTTGCCACTTGAAAATGCGCGGACAACTGCAGAAACAGCTTCCTCGGATGGTTTGAGATGCCCATACGCGGTGGGGTCGCCCTGGGCGAGCGATATCAACTCTTTTTGTGGGTTCTCTTTCCCGAGAAGGTCATCCACTATTATCCTGATCGGATTTTTTGACTGTGTTAAGGTGGTTGCACGCACGCGCCAGTTGGTTGTATCGCGATTGCTAAAGCCCGCGAGACTGTCACAGTTTGTAGTGTCCATATTCCAGAAAATGCTAGTGACAACTTCAACCCATCTACCTTGCCTTCATTTCCACCTCGCTACGCGAGTTTCGCAGAACACTCTAAAATAATAGACAAGTTGTACACGTACCTTCGAAGGTCTTCTGTATCTTCGTAGCCCAAGCGTATGGGCAATTCGCGTGCTCGCTATGGGCAATCAGTCACAGATTAATACGTACTCAAGTGTTGTGAAGGATCGACTTATTGTTAAGTTGTTTATAAGTTGTTTGTTGTTTCATAAAATATTTATTTTATCGTACTACTACTACTGTACGTGTACGTGTAGCGTAGTCATACGTACAGTATTATGAAATGATGAATGATTTTATACGTGTATTTTTAAGCGTTTTAAATAAAAATACGAGTCGCGCAGGGATTCACCATAGAAGTAAAGAATAAGAAAACGCAACGAATGGACGGTGGCGTACCTCGTGTGGTTGAGGCTGGAGTGTTTGACGGCGGGAGGGAAGTGACGTGTGTGGGGGGGGCGAGTTGTGTTCCCGAAGACCTTATCTGATCCGTACGTGTTCCCAAAGACCTTTATCCGTACGTGTACGTGTACAGCTGTACGTGTACGTGTACATATGTATGTAAGGCCACGATAACTAAAACTTGAGGTCAGTGCAACATTTAGTCAGAAAGTACACTACGTGTAGATGGGGTACGAAATAATATGTAATTGAAGATTTTACGGCATAACAACGAGCATTTACTGTAGGCTAGAACAACGGCTTTATTGGCTTCGTACAACGTCGGAAGTACTATCGGTACTCGTATTCAATAAAACAACACATACAATGTGACAGGAACAGTAAAATCGTAAATATTTCCGCAGGATGGGTGGGATATTAGTTTCAATATATATTTATATTAAAAGGTTTTGAAGACTGACTGGAACTACATACGATGGGGAGCGGGATTTCTTATGAAATATGTAGCATTTTACACAAATATATTACGGAAAAAAAATTCTTCCGCGGAGTTTGCTGGGAGGGTGGGATTTTTTTTTAAATAGATTGCGATTTACAAATGCCAAATTTCGCAAAAAAAGGCAGGGTGGGTTGCACTGACCTCAAGTTTTAGTTATCGTGGCCTATCTAACGTTGTACTGTACTTTCGAAAGTACTTTCGAAAGTACTTTCGTACTTTCGAAAGTTCTTCCGTACTTCAGACAAAGCCCTGCCGCGCCACGCCCTTCTTTTTCTGACGGCCGCGCCGGGAAAGCGCTGATTTTATCATTTTTCATATTTGAGAACGGGGCTTTACCTGCAAAAAGATCGTACTTTCGGACGTGTACGTCTTCTGTGTCTAGACAACATATATATAGCTTTTCCATATTTTCGGATGACGAGAAGGTCGCATCGTTTGCCTCCATGTCACAATTCTCTCACAACTGCTCTTCTCATGGATACCTACCAAATTACCATGGCTTACGCGTACTGGAAGAATGGGACCCACGCGCGTTCTGCGGCTTTCGACCTCATCTTTCGAAAAAATCCGTTTTCTGGGGAGTTCACCATATTTGCCGGACTTGAGGAATGCTTGCGATTCATATCAAATTTCAAGTTTACCGAAGAAGATATATCCTTTCTCAGCAAGTAAGTTTTTTCGATTTCCAGTCAGTTATGCCTCGCTTGTGCAAATTTGGATCGTATTTTGTTTTCCTCCGGTGCATTCCTAGTAGAATATCTTAAAGTAAATCAATACGTGAACATATCGGAAAGCTATGGAGACTGACTTGCCATATTTTTCCAGCGAACCACTATCCACTTCAATGGATGTCAATTTCTTCAAATTTCTTCGCCAATTGGATTGCACTCAGATAAAAATCTTTGCACAACTTGAGGGTAGCATAGTTTTCCCTCGCGTGCCCCTCATGCGTGTCGAAGGCCCACTGGTGATGGTTCAACTGGTTGAGACGACTTTACTTACCTTAGTTAATTATGCAAGTTTGGTAGCAACAAATGCTGCGCGACATCGTCTGGTAGCGGGTGACAGTGCTACACTTCTTGAATTTGGCTTGAGACGTGCACAGGGTCCTGATGGTGGTAAGTAATCTCACACATGCTATACAGTGACGATCGCGAGGATAAATCTTACGAGTGTGATTCATTTTTTTTTTCTTGACCTTATGAGTGCAGGCGTCTCTGCTTCGAGGTACGCGTATATGGGTGGGTTCAACGGCACGTCCAATCTTGAAGCAGGGCGACAATTTGCCATCCCGTGTAAAGGGACACTTGCACATTCTTACGTGCAATCGCACCAAGGTTTTCAGGATATCGGAGATCCCCGGCTGAGACTCCCTGATGGGAATATGTGTCCTGACTTCCTAGCACTGGTCGGTTTATTTAAATCAAAATGGCTGTTTTATCTGTTCCTGTTCCAGATAAAAGTTCATTTTGAACTTGTTTTAACTGACGCGACTCTACACCCCGGTCATGGATAGGGCAGCTTTGTTAGACAGATACAAGGAAAGTTTTCCAGATGACTTACGCTGGACGAAAACAAATCAAAGTGAACTTGCTGCGTTTACATCGTATGCACTAGCTTTTCCGTCTAACTTTTTGGTGTTGGTTGACACATATGATGTTTTGAAGTCGGGCATTCCAAACTTTTTAGCTGTTGGCCTCGCTCTTCGGTCATGCGGATATGAACCGTTAGGAATACGAATCGATAGTGGAGACCTTTCGTACCTAAGCCTTCGGGCAAGAGAAATGTTGCAGCACACGCAAGATTTACTCGGGGCAAGTTATGCTGAAGGCTTCGCTCAGCTTGGCATCACCGCAAGCAATGATATACATGAGGAAGTATTGCACTCGCTCAACCAGCACGGACATGCCATAACGTCCTTTGGAATTGGAACGCACCTTGTGACGTGTCTGCGCCAGCCTGCCCTTGGTTGTGTGTATAAGCTCGTTGAAATTGACGGTGCACCTCGCATCAAATTAAGTGAAGATGTTGAGAAAGTGACCATTCCAGGACGCAAGGAGGCGTTCCGGCTTTATCTAAAAAATGGCGAGCCCGTGGTTGATGTGATGCTGCAAGGTGACGAACCAACGCCTAAAGTCGATTGCCGCATTCTTTGTCGGCATCCCTTCATATCATCAAAGCGTGCTTATGTCCAGCCAGCACGAGTTGAAAGACTATTCCACCTCGTCTGGGATGGCATGAATGGAGGCGTTCCACCAGACCTTGACCTTAGTCTCTGCACTGCTAGATCACGATGTATGTCATCAATCAAAATGATGGTAAGGCTTCTGTCTTCATTGTACTTCTGTTCTTCTTGATATGTCTTGCTTGAATTTCGAAAACAAAAGTTGCTTTCAATGTACTGGAGCCCTCTAGTAGCGCTCCGACCATCTTAGGTACAGTAACCCTACACCGTACAAAGTGAGTGTCAGCGAACAACTCTATGATTTTATCCACAAGCTTTGGCTTGAAGAAGCACCCGTCGGAGAAATTATGTGAAGCTTTGAGTTGTGAATTTGGATTGAGAGGATCGGTCAACGGGCGAGCTGATGTACAAATGTATGTTTTTTCTTGGAGTGGGTAGACCTGAGAGGATTTTGCCTCAAGGATTGCATGTGACTTTCCACGAAACACGGTACACTTCGGCGCGTATCTGTCTGCACATTCAGCACGTTTGCCTCCTGCTTCAGAAAGCCACCTCATGGACATATCATTTCAACGGCACAGCAATTGGCGAAAGAAGAACCCTCCAGCAATAAAGGCCCTCCAATACTGCTTTGATATTTGTTTTTCGTCCATTGCTGCGCAACCTTGATAGATCAGGGTTGTAGTGCTAGTCTAGGCTATCTAGAGACAAGATGAGCTAATGAGTAGTAGATTTTCTCTTGAGTGTACTGACACATGATTGTGTGGAAAAGCTTTTCTTTAAGGTCACGGTCCGCTATTAAATTTCCCGTGCCAAAAGTACGAAATTTAGACTAAATACGCATAAAAAAGGTCCTTAGGGGTCCGAAAACCGTTTTCCAGGCCTCTAAAACTCGCGAAACTTTGGGAGGGCATCATCGACATGATAGACAACATCGTGACAAAGTTTCAAATCAATCCGCGCAGCGACGGCGCGTGGGCGCGTACGAAAGTACGTTTTTGCCATCTGTATGCGTATTTTGTCTAAATTTCG
>MDSW01159265.1_pt1 | contig 12528 bp, 14 predicted proteins | sample 811171 | NCBI WGS metagenome assembly MDSW01 (sample SAMN05326641, study PRJNA326480) | marine metagenome | isolation source: seawater | place: Atlantic Ocean: North West | collected 2012
CGCAAGGGGCCAACCAGATAGCCATAGGCCAGCCAATAATGATGGTTGGCTGGCAGAGAAGAGAGTAAGGGAGCTTCTTACAGAAACAGGTTGGACTTGTTATGACGTTTCCAGAGAGGGAGTAGGTTTCGACATTCTGGCCAGGGGTGTGACTGCCGAGGGCCCCACAGAAATGTTCGTCGAGGTAAAGAGCAGTGTATCCAAGCTTAGTGGCATAGATCTAACCGCTAACGAGTGGCGGGCGGCTGTTCTCAAGGGAGAGTCGTACTTCATAGCATACTTTGACGACTTCACCCCCGGCACCGAGCAAAAACCTAGTTGGATACGCAATCCCTCGAAGATAGAGCCCACTGAACGCCAGGTGACCTCTTACTTCCTACCGAGGTCCAAGTGGCATTGAAGTCTCGATATCTCTCTCGAAGGGGCTCTCAGAATTACAGGTTTTTGTCGTCCGTCCGACTTACTTCTGTGAAGGAGGGAGACTCTAGCAGAGGTCCTGCTGCCACCTCTCCTCGAATAGGCCCGGGTGGGCTTGGAGGAAGGGTTCTATGAATCGCCTATTCTCGTCGTCTATCCAGCCCTGCTCCCAGAGCCACAGCAGGAGCATAGCCCCGGCCATCGTGGTCTTCCCATTGCGTATCAGCTCGACCCAACCGATCCTGTGAACTGTCCTAACTCCGTCCTCCACCCTGATCTCATAGTTTGGAATCTGCGAGACGTACGGACCGGTCCCAGTCAGGTCCGCGGCGGCCTTGTAGACCAGTATCCATATCACCTCATATAGGGTGTTGAACTGCCTCTCGAAGCTGTTCCTAACGAAGAAGGCGTCCTCCCTGATCTTGTTCCCACCGAAGCAGGAGTGGGAGGAATATATCAGGGTCTGCTCGGAGAGATAGGGGTCGTCCTCGATTATCCTCTCCGCGAGCGGGCACAGCTCGGAGAGGGGAATCCCATTGACGTCGCTCATCCTCTTGAAGAGCTCCATCCTGCACCTGTAGAGCAGTTTCTGGAACCTCCTCATCTCGGCCCCCTCGAAGTCGTCCTCCCTATCTTCCGATAGCATACGACTCGAACCAGTCCTCTAGAATATCGTTGTCCCACAGCGTCCAGTCATCCACATCCCAGTGGTCCCTGATGAAATCGACGAATCCGAGCCAGAGATCGACCACGTCCTCGCCCCCCATCATGGACTTCATGACCAACCGGTCCACTAGTGAATCGGGGATGAACCCCCTATTACGGCGTTCATTTTCAAACTCTTTCTGACGTTCATTGGCACTGGTAATTCCGATAAAATCTGGCATGAGATATGAAAGACGGGGACTTATTTAAACCTGAATATGAATTACTACATTCTGAATCTTCCACTCACCTCATTCTGCGGACAATGCACGCATAATCTGTTCTCCGAGATGCCTCGCCAGAACAGGGGGAACTGCATTTCCTACCTGTCTGAATTGACTTGCCATGGATCCCAAGAATTGGAAAGAGTCCGGGAACGACTGGAGCCTCGCCGCCTCTCTAACCGTTATAGTTCTGTCAAAGAATGGATGTATGAACATGTAGCCGTCCTTCGCGAGATGTGCGACGATTGTAGGGGACGGCTGGTCCCATCTGATACGTCTCATTTTGTCCTTGAACCCGGCCTGTTCGTACATCTTCCATCTTTTTCCAGACGGTGCCTCGACATGATAGCGCCCGTATCTCCAAGCTCTCAATCCCGCTTTCTCGAAAGCGGGCTTCAAATCAGATTTCCACATAGACGGAAAGACGTCTCCGTAGATTTGACGGGGTTGTGATTTTGGGAAGGCGAGGCCTCCTCTGGAAAGCGCGGGGGCTCCGCTTTTGATATAGCGGAACAGGACTCTGTCTCTATCATTTACAGGACGCGTCCAATGCGATGTCTTGATTCCGTTAATGCTCTTCTTTGTCGAGCCATCCTCCCTCTCGACCTCCCAGCCCCTCATCAGCCTACGGAAACGCAAGCCTGGCTGTGTGGAGCCTTTGTCCCATGCCTTGGCGACTCCATCGACTGTGGGGGGTACCTCGATCAGGTCCTCTATCGCATCCAGAGCAGTCAGTGCGGGGGAGTGGTTCTGCGGAGAGGGAAAGGAGCATGGACTTGCTTGCTTTCTATGGCCCATGAAAATAATCCTCTTGCGGTCCTGCGGTACCCCGTAGTCCGATGCATTCAGGATTCTCTCCTCCACCTCGTATTGCCGTCCGAACTTCCTCTTGATTACGTCCACTATCGGGTCGTTCTCGATCTTGTAGGAGCTCATCCCCGATACGTTCTCCATGATGAAGTAGTCAGGCTTGAACTCCTTGACGTACTTCACGAACTCCAAGAAGAGTTTGTTCCTTGGGTCGTCTATGAAGGCGTGACGGGGGTCCTTACTTTCGCCGTACTCCCCCTTCTTTATCAGGTCCATGATCTTCGATCTACCGATAAGAGAGAATCCGGGACAGGGAGGGCCCCCTGCTATCAGAGAAATCCTGTCCCCCTGGGCCAAGGCCCCGCTTCGCTCGAGCTTTTTCCTGAGCTTCTTCGGACTGAACTTGGTAATGTCCTCTATCTCTGTGTGGTTCCCGATGTTGTGCCTGTAAGTGGCGCCGGCGTCCGCGTCCACCTCGACAGCCGCGATGATATCGAAGCCTGCCTGCTTGAGACCCAAGCTGAGCCCTCCTGGTCCTGCGAAGAGATCTATGGCCTTGGGCCGCACAGTCGCTCGGAAGGACTGGCCTGGTATTATCCTGGTGGGCATAACATTACCACCTCTCTGGGTAGAATGTCACGGCCACCCACTCGCTTGTTCTACTGTCCTGTACTATCACGAACTTTCCCCAACCAAACAGATGAATCTTGAACGCACCGCCCTTCGCCCGCTCGACAATTCCCTCAGAGAGAGAGATTCTTACTAGGCTCCGAGGAAATTTAGAAAGCGCTTCCCTTCGGCTCCATCCTAGCCTGCTTCTGAGACGATTGAAAACGTGATGGGTCAACTTGAACTCCAACGATGGGTTGGCTTTCAGGAAGGCAGTAATTGCTCTCTCTCTTGATTTCCCAACGGTAGCCATCTCTGCACCTCTTTCTTTCCCAATCGGGCTGTATTTGCTAATCATGTCCTCTGGAGAGCCACTCATCAAACTCCTGTGGAAGCATGGAGACCAGCTGGTCTGTCGTCATTGACATGTAATCGTATGTCCATTTATGTGTCTCTAGAAAGGACTCTTTTCCAAAGAGTCTCCTCAGAACTCCATCTGGTCGTGGTCTCGCGGTACTACTCCATCCGGGATGGGGGCGCATTCTGTCTTGGTCCCAATAGAGGCGATAGGTCAGTTCCATTATCTGTGGGTTCAGGAATTGGTCCGGTCTCCCTGTCACCTGTTCCATGAAATCACCATGTTGGTGTGCTGGACCATGTAGTAACGGTCTCGAGTATTCCCCCCCATTATTATGGACAATCATTGGCCCTCTTACCCTATGCCGATAGTACCTTTCTTCCCGAGTAACTGGGATGTAGTGTGGGAATTGCTCGCCTTGACCCGATTTAGTGTCCATTTTGATTCTCCAGGTGCCTTCATCGTCCCTCTTACAGAGTGAGTCGAAGTAGATTATTGTGCAGGCTACCAGTGCGTTTTTGTCTGACATGAAACGGTTCCAATCACTCACGTTTGTAATTATCGAATTGAAGTATCTAGCTACGTCCCATCTACGTCCGAATGTCTGGTTCGGGTCCAGCTCTATTCCGGACGAGTAGCCCCGAGCATCCTCTGTAACAAGATGTGTCGGGGGGTCCAGAGGTTCTCCATCTCTCGCCCGTCTGAGCCATTGTTCAAACTCGTTGATTGCTTCATCATTACATGTTGGCAGGGGTATCAATTTTCATCATCCTCCGTTTCTTGGTACATTCTGTGATAGTCGATGCTTGCCGCGATGTTGTCAGTGACTCTTTTCTTCCAATCGAGTAGCCTGGGGAGATCCGTACTCACATCACCGGATAGTTCAGGTAGGTTTCCCTCAAATTTGTATTTTGCAGATTTGAGCCATCTTCCTTCCCATGTGGTTTCCAGGTGATGGTCGATTTCTGTTCCGTCGGGACGTACATGTTTGGTGATTAAATGGTCAAAAATATCCTCAACTATCGCGCTGAGAAGAATCCAGCATTCTCCTTTACGCTTCGTAAGGGCCTCATACAGGTCCTGTCTCTCCTTGGGTATGCAGACTACCGGCGAATCTATCTCGAACTTAAGCTCCCAGAGTCTTCCTTCACTTATTTTCTCTACGGATGCTATCTTCAGAAGTGGGTCGCTGTTGGAGCCCAGGAATGAGTGTGCGTATGTGGTGTAATCCCTCATTTCGGCACTTTTGTGACCTTCCTGTGAAACAACAATAGCCTTCCATCTCAGTAGACTGCCGGATACTGAAAGGTGCTCGATTGATGAGCCTCCTGTGGCCGAGGTACTGATTGGAGGGTTTATCGGACTTCCCACCGTTCCTGCATGGAATCTCTCTTTTGTGTTTGATGATCTTATGTCGATGTATACATTGTGCTCATCGTCAAGTTGGTCTCTGATTTCTTCTCGGATTGTTACTTCCATGACACTGTTTGGAATGGGGTTGCCGCCCAGAACTAAATTGACATCATTATTGGAATTCATAGTAATGGAGCTCCCCCATGAAACCCTCTTGTTCCTTTTACTGGTCATTCGCCTTCACCTCCATTCAGGAGGCTGACTATGCATTCTGCCTTTCTCAGGAGTTTCAGGCCAGTTATTGATACCTCGAAGCCTTGATCTTGAATATTGATTGTGAACCTATCAGGGCATATAGTTCCGTCTTCCGCTTCGACATTGAACTCAAGGTCTGCTCCTTCGGCAACCACCATCTCTTCCATGGTGAACTGGGGTATTCTGTTATCGGGGGCTATTTTGGGATTCAAAGGATTGAGCGTACCGTAGGAAACTCTCCCTAACCATGTTGTTCCTGTTAAATCGGGCGCCAAGTCCAGAGCAGAGATGTGGAAGCCGTGTTCCTCTTCGGAGATTATGGCCTCTACCCTAATGTAACGTTCGATATCCCAATCATCGTAGTGATCTTCCTCTTCGTCCTCTTCGACTGGTCCGTCTGGGGTTTCATCTGTTCCGGAGCCCCCAGAGGTATTGTTTCCTACTGTGTTAACAGCAAAAATATCGTTCAGCCAATCGACTGCCTCAGTGGCCTCGGTTTTCAGCAACTTCAGAATCTCTGCTGAAGCATGTCGTAAGTAGTTAATCAAGCGGTGTCCATCTGTATATCGATTAGTGAATCGAGATTGAGAGGAATCCATTTTTAGATGTGCGGGCCCCTCTGCAAGATTGATAACCTCGCTGAGAGGATCGTCAAGGTCGACATATAGCAGTGATGAGTATGGGCCCAGTCCACACTTACCTGTTATGTTAGTGTGTCCTCTCAGGCTGATATGTCCCCTATTTATGAGTTGTAATGCGTCCTCGGCTTGTGTTGCTTTCCTAATTACAACGGTTGCATTCCCATACTCACCGGAAGGGAGGGAGATTGTGAGTTTCGAGAAAACGGGGCGTCCCTCGGCGAGTGCTTCCCTTGCCTCGCTGAGAGTTGGGTCCTCATGATTGGGAAGAGCTGTCGCTAGGTCGAGATCAGAGATGCTGTTTTGTGTTGTAAGTCGCACATACGTCCTCTGCTCCTCTGGTAACTCCAGTGCATCAACGAGAGCCATTGTCTCTCTGAGTCTTCCCCGTGTAGTATATGCGTAGTTTTCCTTGCTTTTCTTAGTCTTGGGCATATCAAAGGTTACTTCGCTCATTCTGTCAGCCCCCTCATGAACTCGGCATCCAGTGTCACGGAGTATTCTCCGTCCTCGATTATCACGACCAACATTCCCCTAGCTATGGCTACGGAGTAGTTGGCGAGTACGGCTTGGGCGATGTTGTTGCCCGTGATCTCGTCGTAAGGTAATGGAATCATAATCGACGTCCCTGGCATACCTATGGTCCTTCGTATGCCTAGGATATCGCATAGTTTGTCTATATCTTCGTTGTCAGTTATCGGCATCCATGTTTTGGGATTTTCCTCGACTGACGTCTCTTCTTTTCCGTACCAAATGACAGGGCCGTAGGAGACTTTCCCATCCTTTCCTACCAACTCCTTGGGGTATCCTAGCGGAGGCCGCATTCTGCGACTCTTCCAATGCGCTTGACCGAGGGCGAACCGTCGATACTTCCCTTCCTGGTCCAGATAGGTCGAGACGTAGAAGGCCGTCCGGAGTTTTGACATTATGTAAGTCGCATACTTCCCGAGTCCCCATGACCCCCCGGTTCCTTTCTTCTGCATCGAGGTGGCTATTACTCTGAATAGAAACAGGAAGATGTTCGATTGGGACTCCTCATCGAAAAAGCCATTCTCAGCCTCTGAAGGGTCCCACTGATCATGTTGGCCTTGTACACCTATCCTAAGATCATCTTCGACATGTAAGGTACGCATGGAATCTAGGATATCTTGGAAAGTTTCTTCGCCTTCCAGTACATCTTTCAGGGCTTTGGTGTGTTCTTTTGATTGGGGGAGTGTCATTTGGGTTACGTATGATTCGGTACCTCCTTTATCGAAAATCTCATTCAGTTCTTCATTCGTATTTTCCTCAATTCTGAATTTCATTGTAAGGGTATCTTGGCCGTCTTTCTGAGCATGGTCCACTGGTCCTTGGACAATCTCTCTAACCCCAGAGGCCAGACTCCCGATCTTGAGGAAGTCCTCATCCCCGTGAGCAGCCGATTTTGTAGTCTCCGTTTCAGTATGCCATTTCGCCTTCATTGCCCTGTTCCCCCTGTTTCCGGGTCTAGAGGCTCATCCAGTACCCTCATGACTTCCCTTCCTAAATCAGTAATAATGAGGTTCTTGATGCGCCCAATCCTCACTGGCCTAACCAGGCCCAGCTCCTTCATTCTACCAATTGCACCCCCCAGAGTACTGTTGATATTGGTAATCGTCTTTTCACGGGCTATTTGGTGCGGATGTCTCTTCTTCCTTCTCTGTGCCGATCGGTAATAAGATTCGTACTTATGTAACCAAAACACCCTTTGAGTATCTAATTGGCTATTTTCGTCTAGAGGTTCAAGGAATATGGATACTTGCTGACTAGCGTAGTCATTTGAGTCCCACCCATCTTTGGATTCATTCGTAGAAGCCTTGTCTATTAGCTGAAGGAGCTCAGTGAGGAATTGGGCATCATTGGGCCATATCGTTGCAAGCTTTCGAGTCATTTCTAACACTATTTTCTTTGAGTACAAAACTGGAAGAAACGGTCTTCTATCGCCCAATATTTCTATTGGATCTCGTAATTCTAGTATGTACTTCCCCAAATCTACCTCTAGATCGGAGAGTGCTCTCTCATACTCGGTGAGCATGATCTCGTTTTTGCTCACATGTTCAATGAGGCCCCTTTTCTCCAATTCCCCGGGCGTCGTTTTGAGTCCTCTTTTCATGTCAATCCCCAGCCATACTCTGAACATTATCGAGAGTTGTCGCTCTTTGATTGGGAAAGCGACACTCAGGCACTCTCCTCTTCCAATGTTATGTTCCCTCTCAATGAGAGATAATGCCCAGTTTAGTTCTTGGAAGACGGCGGTAATCTGTTGAGTCACATCCTCAATAGTAAGTTTGGTTTCACCTTTGGTTCTACCCTCACTCATTTTGGCTAGTGTCTGCATAATCACAAATACCTGACTAATCCTACCATGGAATGCTGTCCAACTAAGTGAGCCCCCGATGCCATATGACCCTGACCTGTTATGACCATCGGGTTTGGAAGGATGTTCATCCGCAAGGATTCTGTTATTTAATTGTCCAATCGGAAGAGTTGGGTAGGTCGGTAGTGGTTCTGAAATCAATGGACTTGTTTTTGGTACATTTTTTCCTTCAACATTTATGCTACCAATTATCGTAGCAGACTCGTTGCATTTCGGGCACACTGCCGGGAGCATGGGATAGGCGAATCCTACATCGAGCGGGACTCTAAGGTTGAGTCCGCATCCGTTTCTACATACTACTTCGATGTCTACCTTCATGCTACTGCCCCCTGTCTGATTAAGGCCACACAAAGGTCTGGATTAAGCCAGAATCGGTCGGAGGATTGCAGAACATAGCCACCACCGATTAGTGTCATCAGCCCACTCAGCTCTTCGTTGCTGGAAAAGACCTGATTTATTCTTCCTCTATCTACTGCACCATCATTCTCTATAAAACGTTGTACTGCTAGCCAACTCTGTTCTTGTATATTCTCATGTATTGTCATATTTTTCACCTGTAAATTCACCTGATCAGTATTCTCATCCTACGAAATCAGCCCCTCGTCCACTGAGAGGGCGCTTATCATGTTTCTCCCTAATTGAACGATGTCGCAGAGATTGGTGGCGGGAATCGTTGAACAGATAACTTAGAGATGAAAATATTCACGAAACCAATATACTGAAAGCCTATGACTTGTTCATATAACTACGTGTTTTGTAACGTTATTCTCTTTTCTGATGTAGTAGGCACCTGTTAACCGAATGCCCTTTGCCAGTACGGACTTATTCCAGACTTGTCGCATAAATCCGAAATCCGATCTAGATGTAGGTCAATCCAGGGTTCGGCCCCCCCGAGGCATGAGCTACGAAGGAAGGGTAAGAAATCAGGCATTATCCTCCTTGAGTTTCCTGACCCTACGATGGGAGGCATTAGAACCATCTTGCTGGCGACGAATGATTCTTGGTACTGTGGGTCAGAAACCCTCCTCAATGCTGATTCGATACTAGAACCTCCCAGTATCTCAGCAGTACATCTCTCGAAGTACATCATGAAGAAGTCCCTAGGCACTGCGTTTCGTAAGTGTTCGGCTTTCATTTCAGGATATCCGAAGTGGGTTCTGAGCTGGAACTCTCGAATTCCCCAGTTTATCTCCTGTTCTGCGAATGAGCATTGGATGTCGGATGCGAGAGCCAGCTGTGGTTTTGAGAGGCCTAGGGAGGTCGGGTCGGCACCGTCATAGATTTCTCTGAGTGCTTCGATAGGGACTCTGCCGATGCTTCGTGCAAGCAACTTGGAGTGCTCCATCTTCCCTGTAGGGTCCATTATTCTGAAGTCGAGGAGCCCTACGTACTTCCTCCCTTCATGCCATTTCTTCCTGTATCCCTGATATGCCTTTCTTGCCATCTTACCACTGTAACCAAGCATGGGTTCCAAGTGCAGGTTCTCACATACTTGGATAGCGGTACTGTCTCGGTTCTCATGACGACTGATGATAGTTTCAATCATCAGATTGGAATCCAAAATCAGACCTCTATGTAATCACCGGAAATACCAATCGACCTGCCTGATTTGACCAGCGGTGCTTCAATGGCCTCGGCAATCAGTTCGATGAACGCCTCTCTCTTAATGCAATAACCTCTCTTTTCAGCTAGGGTCATTGTCGGGTGATTTGCCAAGGTTTTGCGCGGTGACTCGAGTGGGGTCTCCTTTAGGAATCCTCCAGAATGCTTCGGGCAGGTGGCAAGGAATGTGTGGTCCCCCTCTCGTAGGGGTTCTCCAGAGAGGACTTTTTTCCTCATTATCTCGTAGTCTCTTTGGATAAGTCTCGCCTGCTCAGTCGTTGGACTCCAGAGGAATGTCTTTGCGATTTTCCATTCCCATGCATCCACTGAGTCGTCGTGCACGTATAGAACGAAGAGTACCCTGCCCAGCTTTTTTTGCAGCTTGGTATGCGTCCAGTCTGGTGTTTCTGCAATTTCGTTGTAGTCCACCATCTTGATGACGTTTCTTTCCTTAGTGGTGTAGACGTTCGCCCTGTTCACGTATCTGAGTGGGCTAACCTTGAGTTCAATGCCCAGGCTACCAAAGTCCGGTTCCTCGCTCGAGTTAGTGGGGATTTGGAAGTATCCGGTCTCGATTACTTTCGCCGCGTTTCCCTTGGTGTGCTTCCTATGTAAAACGTCTAAATCACCTATTAAATCGCTGATTTCTGAGAGTCTCATACCCTCCAGGGGCCGTGCCGCCTCGATTAATTGGGTTTCATTGTTGAACTCCATGCAAGCTAATATGTTCAATTTGGTATAAATTCATCGCATCTTATGTAGCATTGTCTCCTGATCGAGAACTTCATTAACCACGTACACTGTACTGCATACATGCTACGGGTCGTGGAGCTGTTTGCGGGGGTCGGAGGTTTCAGGGTGGGGTTCGAGGGCCCCCCAAGTAATTCAGACAGGACCAAGGCCGGGGTCGTGTGGGCCAACCAGTGGGAGCCTTCCACAAAAAAACAGCATGCGGCGGAAGTTTATGTTAACAGATGGAGTATGAGGGCAACAGACGAGGATCCCGCCATCTACTGTTCAGATGAAGGAGATATTTTCGTAAACAAGGATATCAGCACCATATCTGCGAAGGAGGTACCAGACCATGACCTTCTCTGTGGTGGGTTTCCATGTCAGGACTACAGTGTCGCAAAACAGGCCAGTCGAGCGGAAGGGCTCGAAGGGAAGAAAGGGGTCCTGTGGTGGGAGATCCACAGAATCCTGAGTGAGAAGATGCCGGATTATGCTCTGCTCGAAAATGTGGATAGGCTACTGAAGTCCCCTACAACGCAGAGAGGAAGAGACTTCGCGGTAATGCTTGCATCACTTGATGAGCTTGGATATGCGGTAGAGTGGCGCTCATTCTCTTCAGCAGACTACGGTTTCCCTCAGAGAAGGAAGAGGGTGTTCATCCTAGCTCATGCTCCGGGAACTAAGGGGCACGATATCCTATCGGAAGGCCATTCCGCACTAGATTGGATACAATCAGAAGGTTATCTGGCGAAGGCGTTTCCTGTTAATGACCTAGAGTACTTCTTTGGGTTACCTAGTTTCAACCTTAAGACGCGATCAGACGATGATTTGGCCGATGTATCAATGATGTTTGGCCCGGGGAAGGGCGGTATGTCAAAATTCAAGAATGCGGGAGTAATGGTAGAGGGCTCTGTTTGGACCACAGATGTACGCTCGCGCTATGATGGAGAAAGTTTGACCTTGGGAGATATACTTGTAACTCCGGGAAAGGTTCCAGATGAGTTCATCATAAGGCCAAGCGACTTAACAAAAGAAAGGGGGTGGATATACTTGAAGGGAGCGAAAAGCGAGCCGCGAGAGGGTAGAGATGGTTTCACCTACCAGTATAAGGAGGGGCCCATAACATTTCCAGACGCCTTAGACAGGCCCTCGAGGACGATGGTCACTGGAGAGGGGGGTTCGACGCCTTCCAGGTTCAAACATGTAGTTGAGTTCAAACCCACCAAAGGACAAATCAAGAGGTTGGGCCTACGAGAAAATGACGCGATTTTAGCCAGGGGGTTTTTGGGAATTGGAGTCACAAAGTGGCTGAGGAGGCTTACTCCGATAGAGCTCGAGAGGCTGAACGGTTTCCCTGATAACCATACTGAGGGCGTAACAGATGGATACAGGGCGTTCTTCATGGGTAATGCTCTCGTATGTGGCATAGTTGCAAGAATTTCAGACGTCGTATGTGGACATTTTACGAATATTGATGAGGTCTGAGTTTAAGATGTCATTTTCCATCTAGGAGTTTCATCGCCTCCTTGAACCCCTTGTCCTCAAGGTGGGTCCTGTCCTCCAGCTTCTCCTTCTGGGCGTCCCCTTGCTCCCTCTCGTAGCTGACTACTTTCTTCTCCTCCACAGGCTTCGCCTCTGGAGCCCCCGTCTTCTTTCGATTGAACGGCCATATCGGTGCCATGGGTCGTGAGCGGGGTGTTCGCGCATTAAGGCTCCGTAGCGGCCTATTCTGCTTGAATCGCCGGTTCCTGCTTGGGGAGTAGGGCAAAGAGGCTCATCAGGCAGGGGAGTAGTATGACGCTTGATAGCAACGCTAAAAGAATGGCAATTACAAAAACCTGTCCGAAGAGTCTGAGTGGCAGAAGGGAGCTCAGGTTCAGCACCGCGAAGCCCCCGGCAGTCGTCAGGGCAGCCGCCATCATCGCCCGACCGGTCGTCGCGTTGGTGGTCGAGACCCATTTGGAGATTCCCGCGTTGGGGTCGTGCTCCACCTCCTCGTCTAGCCTTGTCACGAAGTGCACCGCGTAGTCCACCCCCAGACCCAGGGTGAGCGCCCCTATCGTGACCGTCTGTGAGTTGAGCTGGTACCCCAGCCACCCCATGAGCCCGTATACCCATACGACCACTATCGCCAGTGGGAACCACATGACGAGTCCCTTGAGGGCTCCTCTGGAAGGCCTCTCATCGCGGGAGACATTGATACCAATGAGCATAAGCAGAATCATAGCTGCCACTATCGCAGTGGAGGCGACGGCCGACCTGGCCACGTCCTCGCTGATCTGGGCGAGTATGATTCCCCTTCCTGAGACCCTGTAGACGTCACCGCTCTCACTGAGGTCCCCGTTCAGGCCGTCCAGGAAGTCCACGGTCTCCTGCCAGTCGAGTGACGGTGCGTAGAAGCTGATGACTGTCTGCTGGTGATCGGCCCTC
>MDSW01145590.1_pt1 | contig 12527 bp, 13 predicted proteins | sample 811171 | NCBI WGS metagenome assembly MDSW01 (sample SAMN05326641, study PRJNA326480) | marine metagenome | isolation source: seawater | place: Atlantic Ocean: North West | collected 2012
CATCAATTAAATGCATAGAACCTCCTTTGCCTTTGGAGCATCCATTCTCTTTGCCATACAATTCACAAATCATAGAATTTAAACTTCCCCCTTTTGCAAGATAATGGGCATGGGGTCTATGAGTACTTATGGCATAGTCACTCTTTTTAACTAACTGTGAAAAAATAGCAGATATACCTTCTTGACCCACAGAAAGATGTGTGGGGCATCTCATTTTTCCGTCTTTATATCTTTTTGAGATCGTTTCTTCTACAAATCTTAAGTAATAAATTTTTTTATAGAGTTTTAAATAATCTATCATGGTATAAACCAAAAATAATCGCCTTTATAATCTATCTCTTTAAATAAATTTTTCCATTCATTGACTGACATAATTGTTTTTGCTGTTAAATTCCAATCGTACATTCTTTTTTTTTCATCTTCATTTCTGTAAGCATCTACAGTTATAAAACTTCCTTTTTTTGAAACACGCGATATTTCTTTTATAGCTTTTTTACAATCTTGCAGGTCTAAATTGTGTACCGTATTTATTGATATTATGTAATCAAATTCATTATCTTCAAAATTTAATCGCTTTGCGTCTCCGACACTTAAGTAATTTTTAACTTCTTTTTTACAATTATTTATAGCATAATTGGAAATATCTATTCCCTTAACACTAATCCCTTTAATTAATTTGCATAAATCATAAAGCATAAATCCTTTACCACATCCCACATCTAATAAAGAGCTTTTGCTATCTAAATTCCAATGATCTCTAAATGTTTTTACTGTTTCAGTCCAAAATCTTTCATGATAATTATAACCTCCATAACCATACTTTCTTTCACCATCAAAGAAATCTTTATCAAATAATCTTGCTATTTTTCTTTCTTCCGCTGTTTTAGATTTTGCTCTTTCATTTAAATTTCTTTTACTCTTAGGGTATTTTATTAATAAATCAATTTCTTTACCCATAATATTTTATTTAATTTTATTTTTTTTCATCCATTTAACTGTGTAATTTATATCACTCTCTTTAATCTTTTTTTCATTAACCATTTTAATCAACTCTTTAATTGCTGAATTGACTGAATTCAAAGGTGTAAATCCAGTTTTTAAAAGTTTTGAAGAATCAAGTCTATAAGATCTTGGGTCGTTGGTATTTTTAATAATTTTTATTTTTGTATCTGTTAATAATTTTATTTTTTTTGCTATTCCAATTATAGATAAATTCTCAAAACCAGCATTATAAAACCCAGGTTTAATTTGATTTTTTTTAAAAATAAAATGTTGAAAAATTCTAGACATATCACTTATATTTACATTAGGTCTTATCTGGCTTCCGCCGTAAACTGTAATTTCCTTATTTTTTAAAGCTTGCATAGTTAAATTATTTACTGAAACATCTAGCCTTAATCTTGGTGAATATCCACACACAGTTGCTGGTCGAACAGTATGGCAGATAAAAGAGTCTTTAAAACTAAGCAAAATTCTTTCTGCAATCATTTTTGTTTTATTATATGTTGATAAAGGCATAAGTTCTAAATCTTCTGTAACCTTTTTTTCTTTTTTAATACCATAAACACTTCCAGAACTTGAAAAAATAAAATGTTTAATTTTATTTTTTTTACATTTGTTTAGAATATCGAGTAAACTTAATACATTAATCTCCCAAGAGAGATTTGGATTTAAGTCAACGCTGGGATCGTTTGCAATATTTGCTAAATGAACCACAGTATCAATATTTTTAAAAACTTTATTATTAATTGACCTTATATCGCCCTGTATAATCTTTAAGTTTTTATGAGGTTTTAAATAATTTCCAAACCATTGCGTATCAAAAATAACTACTTTTACATTTTTTTCTAAAAGATCATTTGTAAGTTTAGTTCCAATATATCCACAACCACCTAAGATTAAAATATTCATAAAAATTATTTTTTATGTATGTAAATTATTTTTTCTTTGATTAAATCTTTATCATTTTTTTTAAACCATTTTATCGTTTTATCAATACCATCTTCAATCTTAACTTTTGGTCTCCACTTTAGATCTTTTTTAATTTTTGAAAAATCTAATGAATAAAGTTTATCTTTCCCTTTTCTTTCTGGCCCTAATAATACTTTCTGAGTAAAATTTGAATTACATTTCAAAAAAATTTTTTTTACTAAGTGTAAAATTGAAATTTCCTGGTTATTTGAAATATGGTAAATACTGCCATTTTTTCCATAAAGCGAAATTTTGTATGTAGCCTCAACTACATCATCTATATAAATAAATGATCTTTTCGATAAACCACCACCATCAAGTTTCATTTTTTTATTAGTAAAACAGGAGTATATTGATCTTGGTATAATTCTGTACAACTGCTGACCAGGACCATACACGTTTGCTGCCCTGGTAAAAACTACAGGAAATCCTGAACTTTTAAAAACCTGCATTATGTGTGTATCAAAACACGCTCTTGAAATTGCATATGGTGTTGTGGGATTATAATTAGTATTTTCACTTATATTAATCTTGGTATTACCATAAACTTCAGGTGTTGAAATATGCACATATCTTTTTATAAATTTATAATCTTTTATACTTTCAATTAATTCTACTGATGAAATAACGTTAGTTTGATACCAATCAATAGGATTAATCCAACTTTGACCCACCATACTTTGGGATGCAAAATTGACTATATGAGATGGTTTAATCTTTTTAATTAATTTTATTATCTTTTTAAGATCTTTATTTAGATCTAGCTTAAAAAAAGTAAAATTATTATTTAATTTTTTATTGTTTTTGTAAGCTAAATAAAAATCTTTTAATTCCTTTGATCTACTAATACCAATTATTTTATGATTTTTATTAAGGCAATAATTTACAAAATTTGAACCTGTAAATGAATTGCTTCCAATAATTAAAAATTTTTTTTTCATTATTTATTGAAGCATATGATTAAGATGTCTGTTTAAAAGTTGTATATTATAATGTTTTTTATTTGTTAAGTTATTGACTGAATAGCCGGATGCAATACTAGATATAAAATTCATTAACTTATAATTAATTTTTGCAGACAAACCTAATGAAGCTAAACTAAAAAAAGTGTCTCCCGCTCCTGTTGTATCTATTGAACTGTCGCTAAAAGCAGGACAAAAATACTTTTTATTTTTTACAAAATGAGTTGAGCCAAATCTTCCCTGGGTAACTATTACATGTTCTAATTTAATTCTATTTTTAAGCTTTTTAATAAGTTGATCAAGATTAGAATTTTGATCTCTCATTTCATGTCTCAACTCACTTTCATTTAAAATAAGAGAATTTGCAAATTTATAATTAGATAAAGTATGAAATCCTCTATTAAAAGAATTAATCTGAGTATTCAAAAAAAGTTTATTTTTGAATTTTTGTAAATAATTTCGAATAGATTTAGTTAAAAAGCCGTGCCCGTAATCAGCTAATATTATTAAATCACATTTTTTTACTAATTTGCTCAATTTATTAATTGTATTTTTTTCCTCATAATAAGACATAAGATCATCATTAATTTTATAAATTCCCATGATTTTATTATTTTTATATGAATCTAGATATCTTGTTTTTACAATTGTGGGGGATTTACTTTTTGAGACGTAATGAAGTTTAATCGATTTAGTAAGGTTAGATTTAATGAAATTCAATTCATCTTTTTTTTCTCCTATACATGTTACTAAATCAACAGATTTAACAAATGAGGAAAGTAAATTAGAAATATAGCCTGTACCCCCAATAAATTTATTTTCATTTTTTTTTTTATAAATTAAAATTGGTTCTTTTCCTGATTTACCAACTGGGTCAATGAAAATATAGTTATCTATTATCATTTCTCCAACAACAAGCACTTTTAACTTTTTAAATTTTTCTACTTCTCTATTTATACTACTTAAAGATAATATCTTTTTTAAAGACTTAAGATAATCAATGTTTTCTTTATTCAAATTTTGTAGGTTATTATGATTTATTAATTTACTAGAGCTAAATTTCTTTTCCTTGACAGCAATAAATTTTCCACCATATCTCTTAAGAGAATTTATCTCTTTTAATAAATTTGTGTCTTTTTTATTTTTTTTATTATTTGAATAATCAATTCCTTTACAATAAATATCAGGTTTAATATTTTCTATAATTTTTTCTGCTGTATAGTCAGCACTCTCATAAACTTTATCCACAAACTTCAAATCTGCTAAAAAATTCATTCTCTGATTGGTATTAAATACTGGTCTTCCAGGACCTTTATTGACAAATTTGTCTGAAGTTACTGAAACAATTAATATATCACCTAATTGTTTAGCTTTTTTTAAGTAATTCAAATGACCTGAATGTACTAAATCAAATACACCATGACATAAGACTACCTTTTTATTTTTTTGCATATAGTGACTTTTGTAATAATTCTGTTTAAAGACTTTAATTTATTTGTCCAGTTTTTTATATCTATTTAAGTTCAAAACTTTTAATAAAATTATATTAAATTTAAATAGTCCTTTAACTGTCTACAAATAAATGTTTGCTGATATCTATTCTGCCATGATGCATATTTCTTATCTTTAATCCAAAAAAATTCATTATTAATAAAATCATAACTTTTCCAACAAAATAGATAGGGTATATTCGAGAAAGTTGCAAAAATTCCCATTCCACCTCCATGATATTGGAAATATTTTTTTGAATTTAATAATAGTTTTGCATCGTCTAAAAATGTTTTTGAAATTTCTTTTGAAAAAATAATGTTTGTTATTTTTCTTTTTAAACTTTTATAATATCTGAAACCATTCAAATCAGTTAAAACAATTATCTTATATCCTCTATACTTTTTTCTTATTTTAATTAATATTTTTTCTAAATCCTCTTTTGCCATATTTCTTTCTAAACTTATATCTGAGGAATAGAATTTGCCTTTTACGTTATATCTCGCATGTACAGAAATAAAGTTTTTCGGTTTATTTTCTAATAAAATTTTTTTAAAGTTTTTTTTATCAAAATAAAAAAAATAATTCATGAAATTAAAAATATAATGATAAATTCTTTTTCTATTTAAAATTCTTTTTTCGAATAAAATATTTTTTTTTTTATGCTCATTTAACTTAATAAATTGATTCCAGGTAATTAATTGTATTTTTATAGAATCATTCAAAAAATATTTTGAAATCTTTAAAAGGTCATTCAAAAAAATTTTTTTTCCTTTTTTAGTTAGTCTACTCCAAGATTGTCTATATTCACCATAAATTATTATCAAATTTACATTATTTCGATTTATATTTAATAATCTAGCTAACATTATAATATAAATAAAATCTCCATAAGTAGCAGGACTACATTTACAATCATAAATTAATGTTGAATTTTTCATCTTCAAAAATTTTTTGACAATTTGGTAGTGGACAAGAGCTAAAATTTTTTTAAAAAAATTAAATGAAAAAAAAAAATTTTCCAATCTTAAATAAATAAAATTTTTAAGTTTTGAAAAAAAATTTATCATTATTTTTTTTAAATTAAGGTCTCCAATTATTCATTTCTCTTATTACATATAAAATATCTTTCAGATTTTGATCAGGCCCACAAGGGGGCATGAAACCATAATTAGAAAACGAATAAGAATTTTTATATAATTGTTTTTTTTTTTTAATATTAACTAGTTTTGACTCTGAAATATTGATGTGGAATTTTGAAATCAATATTCCTTTAGATTTAAGATATTTTTCAAGTTTTCTCCTATGCTTAGAAAATAAATCAACACATAATGGTATTTCTCCAGTATCAATACTTATGTCTAAAAATTTTATATGGGGATTATTCAAATTATTTTTATAAAGTTTATAAATTTTCTTTAATTTTTTTATTTTGATATTTAGTGCGCTAATTTGAGAATTTGCTAATGAAGCTAATAAACCAGAAAGTTTGAAATTAGCCCCTAAAAAAGATAATTTCTCATCATTAAAACCTCTATTTACACCATTATCTCTTATATATTTTAATTTCTTTGCTAAAGACGCGTTGTTAGTTACAATAAAACCACCAAATCCTACAGGCAAAAGAGAGATCATTCCTAGAGAATGACATCCCATAGTTCCGATCGTACCTAATTTTTTTTTATTTGAAATTCCTTTTATACCTTTACAATTATCTTCTATAATATTTATTTTATATTTTTTTCCTAGTAAAAGAATTTTTTTATAATTACATGATCGTCCATGAAAATTAACAGTAATAATAGCCTTAGTGCTAGAATTAATTAAAGATTCAATTTTACTTTCATCCATAATTGGAGAATTTTTTTTACAATCAACTAATCTTAATTTTGCACCTAAAATTGCAGCCGCATTTGCTGTTGCAATCCAAGTAAAATTGGGGATTATTATTTCATCGCCAGGCTTTATACCTAAACCTATTAATGACATTATTAGGGCTGATGTGCCACTATTACATGTAATACAGTATTTGCTGTCAAAAATATTTTTTAATCTATTCTCCAAGATTAAGTTATTTTTACCTGAGGTAAAATTCTTGTCATCAAATGCTTTCAAAAGAAATTTTTTTTCTCTATTTCGAAATTTTGTATTCCACCAATTAATTTTTTTAAACTTTGACAACTTCACTTATAGTTCATTTTTCTATTTATTAATTAATATTGAAAATTGATCCTTTAATAACATGCCAGAATCTAATATCAAATCTTGCCCTGTGATTGAATTATTATTTTCTGATAAATAATAAGCTAAGCTAGAAATATTTTGCAAACTTACTTTTTTTTCTAAGGGCAATGCTTTCCTTAATGCGTTTTTAAAAATTTTGTCGTCAGAATTTTTGTTGTCATCTATAATTCCTAATAAAATATTGTTGAACCTTAAATCATATTTTCCATACTTAACAGCAAGAGATTTTATTAATTGATTAGATGCTGCTTTTGAAACATGATAATATATTGATTGTTGAGAAATAGATAAAGAATTAGTTGAAGATATATTAATAAATTCAGTTTTGTTTTTTATAATTACATCATATAAATTCTTAAAAACTAACAAATTTATTTTTACAAAACTTGAAATTTTATCAAAATTATTTATTTCTTGATTTAAATTATTTATTTTTTTATTAATCCGAATAGTATTAATTATTGTATTAATTTTATATTTTTTTATTTTTTTTATATTATTTTTTAATTCTTTTTCATTTGTTAAATTTGTTTTAATAAATAAGCTGCTACTATTTTTTTGTGGTTTTTTAATATCTAATACGATTGAAAAATAATTTTTTTTTAAAAAAAATTTAGAAATTTCATTTCCTATTAAACCTGATCCCCCGAGAATTAAACAAACTTTTTTTTTAATCATAAAATTAAATATTTTTTTGGACTAGACATAATACTTTTATTAAATTTTTTTAATTTTTCTTCTATTTCTAATATATCTATCTTCTTTTTTAAATTTTTATTATAAGTATAGAAGTTTTTTATATAATTCATCTTATTAATACCAATTATTGGATTATTTATACTATCATTTTCTTCAAGCCATTTTATCGACAAATTTATAGTTTCTGTATTTATTTTTTCTGAAATAGAATTTAGAATTTTAGAAATACTGATGTTTCGTTTTGTAATATATTTGAATATTCTTTTGCTCTTATTTGCTCGACTCTCAATTGGATATTTATTTAATTTCACATATTGCCCTGAAAGGATTCCCATTGAAAAAACTCGATTTGCAAAAATTTTTGTATTATTCTTTTTAAGTATAGGTATTAAATCGGTTTCAGCTTTTCTTTCTATAAGATTATAATGAATTTGAGATGAGTATGGTTTTTTTTTCTTATTTTTATTTAAAAAATTAAATAATTTTTTTAATTCATTTGGATAATAATTACAAATTCCATAATTTTTAATTTTTCCTAATTTAATTAATTCAATGATCGTTGAAATTGTTTCTTCTATTGGTGTTTTGCTATCAAAATAATGTAATTGTAAAAGATCTAAACAATCAATTTTTAAATTATGCAATGATTTTTCTACGGTATTAGTTATATTCTTAGAGCTCAAAGGTATTTTTTTTGCTTGAAATATATTGTTTTTTTTAAAACCTACTAATCCAACTTTTGAAAATATTTTTAAACGAAGATTATGTTTTTTTTTGATTATGCCAATAAAATTCTCTGCTTTATTTTCTCCATACATGGGAGAGGTATCCAATTTTCGTATACCGTGTTTGTAAGATCTTAAAATAATTTTTTCTGTATTTTTAAAATTAACATACCCTCCAAAATGACTGGTCCCCAAAATAAATCTTGAAAGTTTATTTTTCAATTTTTTTATACCTAATTTCTACGCTAAATCTTGTTTTCGTAGATCTAATATCAGCTTCCTCACAATGTAACAAGTTTGGATGAAAAATTAAGCAATCATTCTTATGCAATTTAAATCTATCTATTTTTATTTTTTTTTTATTACCACTAAATCTAAATTCAGACTTACAGAATTTAGATGATAAATCTAATTTTTTTGGATATTTATTTTTATGACTATTTATAACAAAACCTACAGAATTATATTTATCTACATTATTAATATTAAATATAGTTGAATAAACTTTTTTTCCAGGTCCCCATATCTTTTTACTTAATGGATAACCATCTTTAAACTTGTGTGTTCTTATCAACCGAAATGATAACCACCCAAGGCCTTCATCATATAATTTATAATTACCTATTAATTTAGACAATTTTTTATAAAAGGGTTTCTTTTTGGACAAAAAAATATTTTTTATATCATTTGAAGGATAGAAATGTCTATTAGAGGCTCCCATTAATTTTTCATGATTAATATTCTCATATTTGAACCATTTATGATATGTGTCGATATTATATTTTTTTTTTACACCAATAATTTCAAAAAGTTTTTTTACTAAATAGATATTTAGTTTATTTTTATCTTTTGAATTGAAGCCTTTAAATAACTCAATACCGTTTTTCTCTAATTTATATCTTTTCAAGCTCAAATTTATTTCTTTTTGATGCAAATAGACTTCCCTCCTTATATGAAAAAGGCATATCTTTAATTGTTTTTACTTTTTTCCAATTTTTTTTTTGTGAATACATTGAAACACCTAAATAATTTAAATGTTTAAAAATATCTTTAGCATTTTTTCCTGTCCCAATTTCTAATGCTATATCAACATTATTCCAATCTTTGTAACGAGTATTCTTAATTATCTTCGCTTCTTCACCTTCTGCATCTATTTTAATAAAATCGTAATTTCTAATAATTTTTGAAAAATTTAAACATATCACTTTAAATTTTTTAAGTTTTCCATATGGGCTTTTTTTTGCACCCAGTATATGACTGCCTGTAGTATTTCCAAGTACACGTAAAAACTCCACTCTACCATTTTTATTTGAAACTGCTTTTTTAATAACCTTAACATTTTTTACTTTATTGAGCTTCAAATTTTCTTTAATTTTTTTTATATGGTTTATATCAGGTTCGTAACAATCAACCTTGTTAAAAAAACGACTCATTATAATACTGTGCAGACCAATATTTGCTCCTATATCTGCAACTTTTTTATATTTTTTTCGGGATGAAAAATAATAACAAAACAATATTATCTCGTCTAATCCAAATAAATGTAGTGAATTAATTGACCCCATTGAAAAAAAAGGGAAAATTATTTTTCCAAAAATTGAAAGTTCAATTTTTTTTTTTTTATTTTTACTTAAATCACTATTATTAATTTGGTTTATTAGTTTAGAATTAATAACTCTATAAGATCTACTTTTATAAGAATGCCTATTATCTTTTAAAATATCTTTTATTATTTTATTTAGCATAAATATTTTTAATTTGTTTAATTATATTTTTATGGTCAAGTCCACTTTTTTTGCAAAGCTCATTGAAAGAACCATAACTATGAATAAAATCTTTAATTGCTAATTGTTTAGCTTTAACATTGTTCAGATCATATATCGATTTAATACATAACGAGTATAACCCATCATGTGCAGACAAATCTTCAACTGTAACAATTTTATTAGTTTTTTTAACACTTTTAATAATTGTCTTCTTATCAAATGGTTTAAGCGTGTGAACGTATAGCAATTCGATTTCAATTCCAATTTTTCTACAATAATCTGATGCTATTTTAGCTTCTTTCAACATTGTGCCGCTAGCAACTAAGGTCACATCTCTGCCATTTAAAACTTTAACTATTTTTCCAAATTTAATCTTTTTTATATCAATATTTACTTCATGTTTGTTTTCTGGTAAGCGAAAATAATTTATCTTTTTCATTTTATAAATTTTCAAAAATAACTTTTTAAATTCTTTTTCACTTGCTGGTAAAATTATGTTTGAGTTTTTAAAATGAGACAATAAAGAAACATCCGCATAACAATGATGGCTACATCCTAATTTTGTGTAGTCAAAAGCTCCTCCAACGGAAACTATATTTACAGGTAATTTTTGATAACCAAAATCTAGCTTAATTTGTTCATATGATCTTTCTATCAAAAATGGTGCAATAGTATGAATTACAGGGTTTAATCCAACTTTAGATAATCCAGCAGCTAAATTCACCATTGATGGTTCACATATCCCAATATTGTAATATCTATCTGGAAAATTTTTTCTAAATTTTTTTAAAATTCCGTGACTTATATCCCCAACCATTACAACAAGGTTTTTATCTTTTTTACCAATTTTGTTAACTAAATCTGCAAATACTTCTCTAATTTTCATAAAATATCATTATCTAAGTTTAATTCTTTTTTAATTTCTTCGACTTCTTTGTCGTTAGGAATTTTGTGATGCCATTTTCCATGGCCCTCCAAAAAACTAACTCCTTTACCTTTAATTGTATTTGCTAAAAAAACTATTGGTTTTTTATTTTTTTTTGAATTTATAATCTTATTCATATGATTAAAATCTTTTCTACTATGTCCATTTATTACATGTACTTCCCAACCAAATGATTTCCATCTATCTTTTAAATTTTCTAAGGGCATAAGTTGTTGAGCAGACTTATTCCAATCTACTATAGCAAACAAATTTATAAGTTTACGATTTGAGGCAATATTGGCACTTTCCCAAATAGTTCCCTCTTGACACTCCCCATCTCCTAATAAAACTATAACTTTATTCTTTTTTTTTTTAATCTTTAATCCTAATGCGATTCCACAAGCCAAAGGAAAGCCATGCCCCAAGGAACCAGTACTAGCTTCAACGTAAGGAATTTTAGTACTGTCAGGGTGGCCACCTAATATTGAATTTTTATGAGAATAACTTTTGAGTTGAGCATTAGTTAAGTAGCCGTATTTATTAAGCACTGTATATAATGCTGCACAGCCATGTCCTTTGCTAAGTATAAAATAATCTCTATTTACGTTGGATGGGTTTTTATATATTTTTAATACATTTCCATATATAAATTCAATAATATCTACTATTGAAAATGAACTTGGTATATGACCCTCACCTGAGTTTTTAATTATAGATATTATTTTAAATCTTAAATCTTCATTCATATTTTTTAATTAATTTTTAAAAAGTTTGTTTCCATGTCTTCTTAATTTAAAATTATTTTTATCATTTAAAATTTTATATATCCTTTTATTTTCCCATGGATCATGAACAGCGCTAAAATTCCTTCCGTTAACTAAATTTTTTTTCTGATTTAATAACCAATCACATGCTTTAACAACTTTTTTTATTGGATAGCACTTATTGCTATTTAACATTTTGATAGTTTTATTATAATTTTTTTCTGAAGCTTTTTTATTCAGTAAAGTTGATTTATGAATTTTTGTTTTAACCCATCCAGGGCCAAGGATTGTAAATACTACGTTTTTAATTTCTGCAGCAAGAAGTTCACACATTTTTATTGATGCTATTTTCGATATTGTATACGCTGAATAATTTATTGTAGCGTCATTGGTTCCACCGCCAGCAAAAAATAATACCCTAGAATTTTTTTTGTTTCGATAGGGAAACATTTTTTTTAAAAATATAAACTGATGTGTAAAATTTATTTCAATGGAAGCTGTCCATTCCTTATCATTAACATTTAAAAATTTTCCTATTGGATCTTGTGTTCCTGTAGCAACTATTAACCAGTCCCACTTTATTTTTATTTTTTTAAAAAAATTTTTAATATTTAAATATTTTTTTAAATCCAATTTATGTAAGGTGACGCCTCTGTTTTTCAAAATTTTACACTTATCGCTAAAACTTTTATAAGTCCCAGTAACTTGATAGCCTTTATTAATCCAATAAATAGCTAACTCATAACCTATGTCGCTTGATATTGATAAAATAAAAATTCTTTTTTTAACTTTTTTAAAAGATGGCATTAAAGTTTAATAAACATAAATCTAATAAGATAATCAATACTATGATAGGAAATAAAAAAATAAATATTATTTTTATGCTAATTCTATTATTAAAAATTTTTTTCAGTGCATAAATCAAGCCAATTGAGCTATTAGTACTGGTCAGCTACATGCGTTACCGCACTTCCACACCCAGC
>MDSW01184501.1_pt1 | contig 12527 bp, 13 predicted proteins | sample 811171 | NCBI WGS metagenome assembly MDSW01 (sample SAMN05326641, study PRJNA326480) | marine metagenome | isolation source: seawater | place: Atlantic Ocean: North West | collected 2012
AACATAATTATTAAAATCTTTATTTATTGATCTATAAAAAAATAAACATATAAATTAAATTATTCTTTATGACAAACAATAATATGTATTTCGTAGCCAATTGGAAGATGTATGGAAATCAATCATCTATTAGCTCAATTAACAATGTTATCAAACTTACAAAAGACAAAAAGTTTAGAAAAATAAGAATTGTATATTGTCCACCATTTACATTATTGCGATCATTTGTTGAAAAAACAAAAAATTCCAAAATATATGTAGGTGCACAAAATTGTCATTATGAAATTGAATATGGACCTCACACAGGTTTTATAAACTCAAAAATGATAAAAGATTCAGGTTCAAAATTTGTAATATTGGGTCATTCAGAAAGTAGAAGAGAAGGTGATCAAGATAAAATAATAAATAAGAAAATTAAATCTGCTTTAAGCTCAAACTTAAAAATTATTTTTTGTATAGGAGAAACTTTCAATGAAAAAAAAAATAATCAAACAAAATTTGTTTTAAATAAACAAATAAATGTAGGTTTAGAAAAAATTAAAAATTTTAAAAATATAATTGTTGCATACGAACCCGTCTGGTCTATTGGTACTGGCATTATTCCAAAAAATGTAGAGCTAATAGAAAATATAAATTTTATAAGAAATAAATTGAATAAACTCAAAAATGGAAAAAAAATAAAAATTTTATATGGAGGCTCTGTTAACTCAAAAAATATCAAAAATTTAACAGCAATTTCTGAAATTAATGGTTTTATCGTTGGTGGCGCTTCACTTAATTCAAAGAAATTTATTGATATAATAAAAAAATCAATTAATTAGACATCGTGGAAAACATACTTTTAATTATAAATATAATTTTAGCTGCCTTATTAGTGGTGCTTGTACTTCTCCAAAAATCGGAAGGAGGAGCATTAGGAATAGGCATTTCCCAAGATAATTTTATGTTTTCGAGATCAGCTGGAAATTTTTTAACTAAAGCGACAGCTATAGTTGCTACTTTATTCATTATTTGTAGTTTGTGTTTAACCATATTGTCTAGAGGTGAATTAACCCCAACTACCTCAGTTATTGACAAAATTGAGGAAAATACAGATGATGCACCAAAAGTTCCTGAAAATAATAATTAAGACTTTTATTTTTTGAATTATCCGTCTATAAGATAATTCCATGGCGCGATATATATTTGTCACTGGCGGCGTGGTTTCATCTTTAGGTAAAGGTTTATCATCTGCTTCTCTCGCATATCTCTTAAGATCTCAAGGATTTAAAGTTCGTATTAGAAAAATGGATCCTTACCTTAATGTTGATCCTGGAACAATGAGCCCATTTCAACATGGTGAAGTTTTTGTAACTGATGATGGAGCTGAAACAGATTTAGACTTAGGTCATTACGAGAGATTTACAAATATATCTTCAAAACAGTCTGATAATATTACAACAGGAAAAATTTATAGCGATGTAATAAAAAAAGAAAGAAAAGGTGGTTACTTGGGAAAAACAGTTCAAGTAATACCGCATATTACAGATAGAATTAAGGAATTTATTAAAGCAGATATAACAAACGAAGATTTTGTAATATGTGAAATAGGTGGAACCGTCGGAGATATTGAGAGTCTTCCTTTTTTAGAGGCTATCAGACAATTTTCTATTGATAATGGAAAATCAAAAACATTATTTATCCATTTAACACTTGTTCCTTTTTTAAAATCATCAGATGAAATCAAGACAAAACCGACACAACATTCTGTAAAAGAATTGAGAAGTTTAGGAATTCAACCCGATATCGTAATTTGTAGATCTGAAAGATCTATACCAATAGACCAAAGAAAAAAGATTTCACTTTTTTGCAATGTACAAATTGATAATGTTATTGAAACAGTTGATGTTAAAACAATTTACGAGGCTCCACTAAGTTTTAATAATCAAAAACTTGACAAACAAGTTCTTAAATATTTTAAAATAAAATCAAAGAAAAGAGCAAACCTTCTGCCATGGAAAAAAATAACAAAAATTGTTCTTAATACAAAAAAAACAGTAAATATTGGTATAATTGGAAAGTATGTAAATTTAAAAGATGCCTATAAATCACTAGATGAAGCCTTAACCCATGGAGGAATTTCAAATAAAGTTAAAGTAAATTTAATTAGAATTGAGTCCGACAAGTTAAAATCAAGAGAAATTACTAAAAAATTGAATCATGTAAGTGGTATATTAATCCCTGGTGGATTTGGCAAAAGGGGAACAGAGGGAAAAATATCTGCAATAAAATTCGCAAGGGAGAAAAAAATACCTTTTTTTGGCATATGTTTTGGAATGCAAATGGCAATAATAGAATTTGCAAGAAATAAACTTAAAATTAAAAATGCTGGGTCAACTGAACTAAATAAAAATTGCTTTCCAGTTATAGGATTAATTCACGAATGGAATAAAAATGGCAAGTTAGTAAAAGGCACTGATAAAGATCTAGGTGGAACGATGAGATTAGGTCTTTATGAGGCAAAATTGAGAAATAATTCTGCCATAAAAAAAATCTATAATCTAAATAAAATTAGTGAAAGGCACAGGCATAGATATGAGGTTAATACTTACATTAAAGATAAATTTGAAAAGAAAGGTTTAATTTTTTCAGGCATGTCCCCAGATAATAAACTACCTGAAATTGTTGAGCTCAAAAACCATCCTTGGTTTATAGGGGTACAATTTCATCCTGAATTTAAATCTAGACCTTTAAATCCTCATCCTTTATTCTCGTCTTTTATAAAGGCTGCAAAAAAATATCATGGAAAATAAAGTAGTTAATTGTAACGGTATCGAAATATCTAATAAAAAAAAAATTTGTTTAATAGCAGGCCCTTGTCAGCTTGAAAATGAACAACACGCAATGGATATGGCTGGTAAAATAAAAGAAATAACTTCAAAATATGATATTGGTTTTATTTACAAAACTTCTTTTGACAAAGCCAACAGAACAAGTCTTAAAGGTAAAAGAGGAGCTGGTATAGAAAAGTCTCTGCCAGTTTTTGATAAAATTAAAAAAGAATTAAATGTCCCAGTTTTAACAGATGTTCATAATGTAGAACAATGTTCTGAAGTTTCTGCTCATGTAGATGTTTTGCAAATACCGGCATTTCTTTGTAGACAAACAGATTTATTAATTGCTGCAGCAAAAACAAAAAAAATTATAAATGTAAAAAAAGGTCAATTCTTAGCACCATGGGATATGATTAATGTAACAAAAAAAATATCTGATTCAGGTAATGATAATATTTTAGTTACCGAAAGAGGCGTTAGTTTTGGATACAACACATTAGTTTCTGATATGAGATCCATACCTATAATGGCAAAAAACGGATATCCAGTTGTATTTGACGGAACTCATTCTGTTCAACAACCTGGTGGACAAGGTGAAAGCAGTGGCGGTCAAAGAGAATTTGTTGAATATTTATCAAGAGCTGCAGTAGCTGTTGGAGTAGCAGCTATTTTTTTAGAAACCCATGAGGATCCTGATAATGCACCATCTGACGGTCCGAATATGGTACCACTAAATAAAATGGATGAACTAATTAATCAAATTGTAGAAATAGATAATTTAGTTAAAAAGTAATTAATGAGTAAAATTAAAAGAGTCGTTGCCAGACAGGTATATGATAGCAGAGGAAACCCTACTATTGAAGCTGAAGTATTTTCTAACAATATAAGCGCATCATCAATTTGTCCGTCTGGTGCATCAACTGGAACTTATGAAGCGTATGAGAAAAGAGACAAAAATAATAAAAAATATTTAGGAAAAAGTGTTCTAAAACCAGTTGAAACAGTAAATAAATTAATTTCAAAAAAGTTAAAAAACCAAAATATTCATGATCAAGAAAAAATAGATAGCATTCTTATAAAACTAGACGGAACTAAACAAAAAACAAGATTAGGAGCAAATACACTGTTAGCAGTTTCAATGGCTGTAAAAAAGTTATCAGCAAAATTAAAAAAAATACCACTATACAAAAACTTTATAATTAAAAAAAACTTTAAACTTCCATTCCCTTTAATGAATATTATTAATGGAGGAGCTCACGCAGATAATGGCCTAAGAATACAAGAATTTATGATTAGACCAGATAAAGCAAAATCATTTAGTGAAGCTGTTAGAATGTGTTTTTTGGTAAATAATAACCTTAAATCATTATTAAAAAATAATGGGCATTCTATTAATGTTGGTGATGAAGGTGGTTTTGCACCTATGATAAGCAACAATGAAAGCGCTCTTAAACTAATATATCAAGCAATCAAAAAATCAGGATACAAAAATGGCAAAGATATATCTATATGTCTTGATGTTGCGGCAAACGAATTAATTAAAAATGGAAAATATTCAATTCATTCAACTAAATATATAAGCGTTGATCAATCGATAAAACAATATTTACAACTCATCCAAAAATATCAAATAAAATCAATAGAAGATCCATTTGGTGAGAATGACTGGAAAGCTTGGTCTAAACTTTTAAAACAAACAAGCAAAAAAACTCAAATTATAGGTGACGACCTTTTTGTAACAAATCTTGAAAGATTAAAAATGGGGTTTTTAAATTTATCAGCAAATAGTATACTGATTAAATTAAACCAAATTGGAACAGTAACAGAAACTCTCGAAGTAATTAAATTTGCTCAACATATTGGTTTTAAGACTATAATTTCTCATAGATCTGGAGATTCAGAAGATACTTTTATTGCAGACTTAGCTGTTGGTACTAATTCAAGCCAAATTAAAACTGGGTCTCTCGCAAGATCAGAAAGAATAGCAAAATATAACCAATTAATTCGAATTGAAGAAGATCTTGGTAGATCAGCTAAAATGAATAAATTTGATTAATGCTAGACAAGTTAAAAAAAAATTATTTTATTCTTATTATAACTTTTTTATTTATCTATTTTTTTTTTAATTTATTAGATGGTGAAAGAGGATTAATCTCTTATATTGAAAAAAAAGATGTTTATGAGCAACTTAAAAAAGATGAAAATATGTTAACTAATAAAATCACTGATTTAGAGAATAAAAATTCACTTTTAACTGAAAATATTGATTTAGATTTAATAGAAATACTAATAAGGGAAAAATTTTTATTTGGAAAAGAAGGTGAGACTACCTATATAATCAAAGATAATGCAAATCAAAAATAAACCAAGACATCCAGAAAAAGTAAACAAACCAGTTAACCCTATAAAAAAAAAGCCTAACTGGATAAAATCGAAACTTTTAAATAGTAAAGAATTTTTTTTAACTAAGACTGTTGTAAATAAAGATAATCTAGTTACTGTTTGCCAAGAAGCAAACTGTCCTAATATCACTGAATGCTGGAGTAAAAGGCATGCAACTTTCATGATAATGGGAGATACTTGCACTAGGGCATGCGCATTTTGCAATGTTAAAACTGGTAAACCTGAACATCTAGATCAATATGAGCCTATCAAAATATCAAATGCTGTAAAAAAACTTAACTTAAAACATGTTGTAATAACATCAGTTGATAGAGATGATCTTTCTGATGGAGGTTCAAATCATTTTTACAATGTTGTTGTTGCTACGAGAAAAAAAAATCCAAATACATCAATTGAAGTATTAACTCCAGATTTTTTGAGAAAAGGAGAAGCTTATAAAAGAGTGTTAGAAGCTAATCCTGATGTTTTTAATCATAATATTGAAACTGTACCTAGTCATTATTTGAAGATTAGACCTGGGGCCAGATATTTTGCTTCTCTTGAACTTTTAAAAAATGCAAAAAAACATAACAAAAATGTATTTACTAAATCTGGATTAATGGTTGGATTTGGTGAAACTAAGAACGAAATAATTCAAGTGATGGATGATTTAAAAGCAGCTGAAGTTGATTTTTTAACAATTGGTCAATATCTTCAGCCATCAGTTAAGCATTTCCCGCTTAAAAGATATTATCATCCAGATGAATTTGAAGATTTGGGAAACATAGCTAAAGCAAAAGGTTTCTTATTAGTTTCTTCTTCGCCGCTTACAAGGTCATCTTATCATGCTGATGAAGACTTCGATAGGTTAAAAAAAAATAGAGGCAATCTTAATTAATGCCTAAAGCCTCAGTTAAGAGATTAATAGATAATAGGAAAGATAAACTTATAGATTTTGTTTTAGACATTGAAAAATATCCTGAATTTATTCCATTCTGTGAAAATTCTAAAATTTATGAAAAAAATGATGATGGAGATACAATTAATATAATCGCTGATTTAACTATAGGAAAAGGTCCTTTTAAAGATACGTTTAAGAGTGATGTTAAATTTAATAAAAAAAATGATCATATTCATGTTGTAAATATAGAGGGACCGTTAAATTATATGAAGAATAATTGGAAATTTGTTGAAATAGGAAATTTAACTGATGGTTATAAGACTGAAGTTTTATTCGATATTGATTTTGAAATAAAAAATAAATTTTTAAATATCTTAATGACTAAATCCTTTCAATATGGTTTAGAAAAAATAGCTGATGCTTTTCAAAAAAAAGCTGAGAACCTTTAGATTAAATTTAAAATCATTTTATGAGATTGGTTTACCGTAGCGTTTTGAATTGATTTTCTACTATTACTTTTAAATAGGTTTTTCTTAATAATTGTTTTGTTACCCTTATTAATTCCTATGTAAACTAATCCAACCGGTTTATGTTTGGTGCCACCTTTGGGTCCGGCTACACCAGTAATAGAAATTGATATGTCTGATTTACTGATTTTACTTAAATTTTTTACCATTGATAAACATGTTTGATGACTAACTGATCCATATTTATCGATAGTTCTTTTTGGGACTTTAAGTAACTTTGTTTTAGAAATATTAGAGTAGACAACCAATCCCATATCAAATATTTTTGATGAGCCGCTAATTGATGTTATAGAGCTAGAAAGAAGGCCGCCAGTACAAGATTCGGCAAATGAAATAGTTAGTTTTTTTTTGGTTAATAATTTAACCAATTTCATAGATAATTTATTCATTTTGTTATAATCATATAGAACACAAGAATTGCAACCACATATAAGCCAGCGCAAACATCATCCATTATAACACCAAAGCTATTTTTAAAATTTTTGTCGTAGTAGCTTACAGGGTATGGTTTTGTGATATCAAAAATTCTAAAAAGAATGAACATAATAAAATAAAAAAATAATACTCTTGTTGGATTTACAGGCTCACTATGTGCAATTTCATAGAGACATATTGGTATAGATTGACCTATAAATTCATCAATAACAACTTCTTTAGGGTCTTTGTTTGTTAAATCTTTTATAAAAAAATTAACTGCAAACAGAGAAATTATAAAAATAGCCACTAAAAAATATAAAAATAAATCAGCTGGAAATGAGAATATGTGAAATAAAATATACAATGAAATTACAGTGATTAAAGAAGCATAGCTTCCAGGTATTTTTGGTAATTTTCCTATACCTAGCATAGTTACAAATAAAGAATTTATAGTTTTAAGCATATTGATTTAATGAAACTATCGCCTCACAAGCAATAGCTTTTTCCTTTCCTATCAAGCCTAATTTTTCCACAGTTTTACCTTTTAAATTAATTTGATCTTTTTTTAAATTAAGCAAATTAGACAATGATAAAATAATTTTATTTCTAAATTTATATACTTTTGGCTTTTCGCAAATTAAATTTATATCTATATTATTTATATAATATCCTTCTTTGTTTAAAGTTTTTAAAATAGGCGATAGCATTTTAGTGGATTTTATATTTTTAAATTTCTTTTCACCAGGTGGATAAAGTGTTCCTATATCTTTTTTTCTCATTGCTCCAAGCAATCCGTCTATAATTGTATGTAATACAACATCGCCATCTGAATGTCCTTCTAATCCTGAATGAAAAGGTATTTTTATACCACCAAGATAAAGTTTTTTATTTTTAATTAGTCTATGAATGTCAAAACCAATTCCAAAAAAACTTTTAATATTTAATTTATTTAAATCAGATTTTTTTGTTATTTTGAAATTATTTTCTTCTCCTTTAATAAACTTAATTTTTTTATTTTTATTTAAAAATAATGAAGCTTCATCAGTTACTATCTTTTTATTATGTTTAGAAAGGTTATATAAAGTTTTAAAATCAAAGCATTGAGGAGTTTGAGTAAATAGTAATTTTTCTCTATCTAAGTTTAAGATTTTATTTCCCTTTTTATATTTACTAGAATTCTCAGTTTTAACATATGGAATAACTGCCTTATTTTTTTTGAGTTTATCTTTTAATCTTTTTAATAAATTTATTGAGAAATTAGGTCTAGCAGCATCATGTATGAATACATTTTTAAATTTACCTTTTTTTATAAATTCAAGAGCTTTATGTGATGAAAAATATCTTTCTTTTCCACCTTCAATTATTGTAAACTTATTTTTTTTTTGATTTTTTATTTTTTTATCTAAGACTAAAATTATTTTTTTAAACATTTTAGATTTGATTGCTTTGTCAATCGAATGTAAATATAATGGTTTATTTTTATAATTTATGTACTGTTTTGGTATTTTTGAATTAAATCTCTTACCTTTGCCAGCAGCTAGTAGTATAAAACAATCACTCATGTATATATTTAAAATTTTTGTATTATATTTTTAAATTATGTTTGCATTGTTAAAAAGAAATTTGTTCATTATTGTAATTTTTATATTTACACTTTCTTTAGCATTTCTTACATTTTTAACATTTATAGATAAAAGTTTTATTAAGTTAAATGATGAAAATCTTCAACTTTTGCTTATATCTAACATAGTTTTACTTTTTTTATTTTTTATACTTATTTTTATAGATATTAAAAATTCAATAAAAAATAACATCAATGTTCGTGGATCCATGGCAAATAGGAAATACATAATTTCTTTTGCACTTTTTACTTTAATACCTTCTTTGCTAATTGCCATCTTTTCATTATTTATTTTTTCATTCGCATTAGAAAAATACTTCGATAAAAAAATTACAACAGCCGTTAATAATTCTTATGAAATTGCAAAAAATTATGTAAATGAAAAAAGAAATAAAATTGAATCAGAAATAGTTTTAATTGCATTTGATTTAAATAAATATTCTGAACTTCTGAAAACTAATCCTGAAAGATATCAAGTGATTATAAATACACAAAGATATTTGCGTGATATAGATCAGCTGCATTTAATTGATGGAAAAGGAAACTTAATTCTTTCTGCTGCAAATTCTCCTTATAAAAAAATTGAAGATAAAGCAATTAAGATGGTTATAAATGATGAACGACCATTAAAAATTATTAATACATTTGAAAATAAATCTGCCGCTGTTATCAAACTATCAAATTATGAAAATACTTTTTTGTATGTTTTGAAATATTTAGACAAAAATATTTCAAATTATTTAATTAAATCAGAAGAAGCTATTAACTTTTACTATACAGTTGAAAATCAAAATTTTGGCATAAGAATTTCTTTTGCTATTATTTATGTTACTTTAGTTACACTTCTTTTATTTTTGTCTATAACAATAGCTATAAGATTTTCTTCGCGTTTTTTTATCTCTATAAATAATTTAATTAGTGCTTCAGATAAAATTGGAAAAGGGAATCTAAATATAAAAGTTCCAGAACTTAAAGCAGATGTTGAAATGGAAAAGCTAAATAAAAATTTTAATTTAATGATTGATAAACTAAAAAATCAACAAGAAAAGTTATTAACTACAGAAAGACATGAGGCATGGGAAAGTGTTGCTCGAAAACTTGCGCACGAAATAAAAAACCCACTTACACCTATTCAGTTAACTATTGATAATTTAAAAACAAAATATTTACCTGATATAGAGCAAGAAAAAAAAGATAAATATCAGCAAAATTTAAAAACTATTTTAAAACAAATTAAACAAATTGAAAACCTAGTAAACGAATTTTCTGATTTTGCTAGAATGCCAAAACCATTACTCAAAAAAAATAATTTAAATGAAGTTATTAAAGAAAATATAAATTTGATAAGTAAGATAGATTCTACAATAAAAATTAGACTAATTAATCAGTTATCCAAAGATGTCGTTATTAAGTTCGATAATGAACAATTTAATCGTTTATTTTTCAATCTTATAAAAAATTCTGTTGAAAGCATTCAGGAAAAAGTTAAAAAAGATAGTAAAATTAACAAAAATATTGATATAGAAATAAGACAAAGAAATCATTATATAAACATTAATTTACTTGATACTGGAACAGGATTTAAAGATAAAAAAACAAAAGATTTAATAAAACCTTATTTTACAACAAAAGAAAAAGGAACGGGATTAGGACTCTCAATTGTAGACAAAATTATTAGTGATCATGATGGATCAATTAAATTTTTAAATCATAAAAATGGTGCAAAAATACAAATAGTTATTCCAATTAAAACAGATGTCAGCTGAAATATTAATAATAGATGATAACGCAGATATAAGATTAATTTTAGATGAATTAATTAAAGATTCTGGCTACAAAACTAGACTTGCTGCAAATTTTAATCAAGCGCTTACCGAGATAGATAAAAAACTTCCTGATGTTGCAATTATAGATGTTAAACTTGACAAAGGTGACAATGATGGAATTCTTTTATTAGATCATATAAAAAACAAAAATCCAGATTTACCTGTTATAATGATTTCAGGTCATGCAAATATTGAAATGGCTGTAAATTCACTTAAATCCGGTGCCTTTGAATTTATACAAAAACCCTTTGATAAAGAGAGATTGCTTAATTTTGTTAATAGAGCTGTAGAAAATTTTAATCTAAAAAATGAAAATAAAAACTTAACAATCAAGCTTTTTCATTCGTTCGAAATTATTGGAAAAAGTCCAAATATAATTTCAATAAAAGATCAAATTGAAAAACTTTCAAAATCAGAAAGCAGAGTATTTATAAACGGTCCGACAGGATCAGGTAAAGAGTTGATTTCTAGAAAAATTTATAAAAACTCTAACAGAAACAAAGGTCCATTTGTAATTATAAATGGTGCTTTACTTGATGCAAAAAAATATGAACTAGAATTATTTGGTGAAGAAAAAAAGGATGGCTCAATTTTTTATGGCGCTCTTGAAAAAGCTTCCGGAGGTGTATTGCTAATAGACGAAGTTACAGAAATACCATTAGAAACACAAACAAAAATATTAAGAGTAGTTGTAGACCAAAAATTTAAAAGAATAAACAGCAACCACGACATTAAAGTAGATGTAAGAATAATCTGTTCTTCAAGTAAAGATATGAATATTGAAATAAAAAACGGTAATTTTAGAGAAGATTTGTATCATCGATTAAATGTTTTTAATATTAAAATTGATCCATTAAGTAAAAGAATAGAAGATATTCCATTATTAGTTGAATACTTTATTAAAAATATTTGTAAAACTTATAACTACAAAAATTTCCAGATTAAAGATAATAACTATTTGTTAAATTATAATTGGCCTGGAAATGTTAGAGAATTAAGAAATTTAATTGAAAGAATAGCTATATTATCACCAGGCGAAGATAATGAAAAAATAATGAGTATAATTAAAGAGTCTCTTTCTAAATCTGTAGATGATAATTTTTCAGTTTCAGATACTCTTGCGATACCTTTAAAGGAAGCCAGAGAAAATTTTGAAAAAAAGTATTTAGTTTCACAATTAAAAAAATTCAGTGGAAATATATCAAAAACTGCAAAATTTATTGGCATGGAAAGGTCTGCATTACATAGAAAACTAAGATTACTTGGTGTTAAGGATTTAAATTAATGAACATTATAATATGCGGCGCTGGTAGAGTAGGCTATACTATTGCTAAACTTTTAATTGACCAAAATCATTCCATTACAATTATTGATCAATCTAGTGAGGATATTCAAAAGATAAATGAGTCTCTTGATATAAAGGCCGTTGTGGGTAAGGCAACATCTCCATCTGTTCTGGAAAAAGCAAATACTAATGATGCAGACATGATTATTGCTGTAACAAGAAATGATGAAATTAATATGTTGATTTGCCAAATAGCATATTCTATTTTTAAAGTTCCAAAAAAAATTGCACGTATAAGGTCTCAAGAGTATTTGGATCCTAAATTTTCAGGTTTATTTAATAAAGAAAATTTACCAATCGACTATATAATTTCCCCAGAAGAAGAAATTGCAAAATCAATTCAGAGAAAATTAGAAGCCCCAGGTGCTCTAGATAATGTTCCTTTTGCAGATAATAAAATTAGATTATTAGAAATATTAATTGATGAAAAGTGCCCAATTTATGGAATTAAATTAAACGAACTTACAAAAAAATTTCCCAAACTAAACGCATATGTATTAGGCGTAATAAGAGATGATAAATTTAGTATTATAAAAAAAAATGACACACTAAAACATAATGATAAAGCTTATGTTGTGGTGAACTCAAATCAAATGCAAGAAACTTTAACAGCATTTGGTCATAATGAAAAAATATCTAATAAAATTTTAATTATTGGAGGTGGAAACATTGGTTTAAATTTAGCACGAAATATT
>MDSW01092169.1_pt1 | contig 12526 bp, 15 predicted proteins | sample 811171 | NCBI WGS metagenome assembly MDSW01 (sample SAMN05326641, study PRJNA326480) | marine metagenome | isolation source: seawater | place: Atlantic Ocean: North West | collected 2012
CGTAAAGCTTGTTTTACTGCATCCTTATCTAATGCAATATAAATTTTATCTACTAATGAAGTAACAATTTTCTTCATTAAATTCTTTTGAATATTTTTACCTAATAATGGAACAGCATTTCTTTTAATTGCTATTGCATCAAATAACCCTTCACATAAAATTAAAGGTACATCCCAATTAATCATATGTTCATTTGGGATTATGTCTCTACTTACTTGAGGGTTTCTATATTTTACATAAGGATCTTTTTCAAATGAACGAGCTGTAAAATAATTTAATCTACCATCTGCATCATAAGTTGGTATAATAATCATGTTAGCATACATACCTTTCTCGCAATATCCTATATTATATTTTAAAATATCGTATTTACTAATATTTCTTCGTTTTAGGTACGCTAACGCGTGTCTAGCAGAGATACGTGAACTATCAACGTTATTTAGGCCAATAAACTCATCTGGTAGTGATATTGATGTCTTGGTTTTCTCAACATATGTATGATTTACATCTTTAGCTAATGTTTTAGCTTCATTAATTACATCTTGAGAGGCGCCAGCTCCTCTAAGTAATAAACCAATTGATTTACCTTTTTTCCCACAAACCCAACAATGCCAAGGATTATGACCATCTTTATTTTCAGTAAAATTTACTTCTAATTTTGGTTTATGATGATTACAATGAGGACAATTGTATGCCATGTTGCCACGAGCAGTTTTTTTACCTGTGCCAAGTACTGAGTTTACTAATGTAACTAATAATTGGTTTACCATCCTAGTTTTTCTAATTTACTATAAAGATCTAATCCTTTTAAATTTTGTTTAAAGTTTTCTGATCCCCATACTGAATAATTTAATGAATCACTTTTGGTAATCAAACCAATTTTTGGATAGTTTTTAAGTCTATTAATAAAGTAATCATTAGCTGTATTATGAGCCATTTTCCAAAATTTAGTTTTATATGGGGGTTTTACTAAATAATGTAGCATAATTATATCAATAACTTCATTTAACCATTGATTATATATTTTATTTTGGTTTTCAAAATCATCATCATATTGTAGTTTTTTAATTGAATCTGATATTCTAATAGAGGTAGTTAAAGAAGTTGCTTCTAAAGGTTCTAAAAAGAATGAAGCATTACCATTATAAGAAATATTTTTATCATAATTAATACTTCTATAATAATTTTTAAAACTTAAAGACGTTTCAGTGTCTCTTACTAAACGATATTCTTTTAATATATTTTTAAATTCGGATTTTATTTCATCTATATCACAACAATCTTCATTATAGATATAACCTACTGAACATCTATTTTGTAGTGGAATTAAAAATACCCAACCCCATTTTTTAGCAATACAAAGTGTTTTTTTAAATCTGGGTTTATCCCAAGAACATTGTGCTACGTGAGCACTATTTACTGGAATAGGGGTTTGTTGATAATCATCTCCTTTTTGTCTACCAGAGCAATCTACTATATAAGTGTCTAAATCACTATGTTTAACTTTTTTATCAATTATATTAACTTTATCTTTTAAATAATCTACAATATAGTTTTGTAATTTATTTGCATTAATATGTAATCCATGACTACCTAAAGGAAAATGGTGAGTAAAATCATTTTTTGACCAATTTATTTTTTCTATACCATGTTTATAATAAGCATCTAATTCATGCCAATTATCATAATTTAGATCTTTTAACCTATTAGCTAAAAAAGTAGGTAAAATTAAATCGGTACCTTCTCCTACTGATAATGGAGGTGTTTTTGGATCATGATACCAATCTATATCAAACCCATTACCTTTATCAAATTTTGAATTATGAGCAAGATTTAAAGCTGTTATACAACCAGCTGTTCCTCTTCCTATAATTGATAACCTTTTTTTCATAAACTATACTTCTTTTATTTCATCAGGATCTTCGTAATCTATATCCTGAAAATCTTTAGTGTAAAATTTACCTAATATATTGTCATTAAAAAATTCATCTGGTTTTTCTAATACTTGATAAACCATTTGATATTTAGTTTCAAAATATGTAAGTAATTTTTTACTAGGGACACATTTTATAATATGTCTTTCCCAATCTTTTTCTTTACTTTCTTTTAATAATTCTTTAATATATTTTTGGGAACCATAATAGGTTTTCCAATCAGATTCTTTAACTGCTAATTTGTAAGATGGCTTACGACCAATTACTGTGCCTAATGCTTCTAATTCTTTTTTTCCTAATTTAACCTTTTTAGTAAAATAAAGTACTTTTTTACCTATATAAGATTTATTAGATGGTATATGTTTTACTTTATAAACAAATCCATAAGTATTAGGGGGGAAATCAGTTATATCTTTAATCGTTTCGCCATTGTAGGTCCAACTCATATATTGTGCTTTAATTAAACATTATCGCAACTGTGCTAATAAATATTAAATTATTTGTTAACATAGTATTTTTGTTTTTTTGTATTGTACTTATTTTGTACAACAAAATCGACAGATTTTAAGGGTTTTGTCACATTCCCAAAATTCTTATTATTATGATCAATTATTTTCTTATGCTCTGGTAAGATATGAGGCATATTACCTAATTTAGCCCATAAATTTTTTGATTCATCTCTTTTAGCTAAATGCCAACCATGGAAAGCTTTTTGAAAGTATAGTAAATAACTTAAATATCCTACATCATATTTTAAAGGTTCTTTATCAATATATTGTAAACCTAAACACGCATACATATATGATTCATGGTGATCATCATAATGAAGACTTAAAAATAAATATGCTTCTGGTCTAGTAGGGTTATAAGCAATAGCTGTTTCTAATTGGGATTTTTCCCATTTTTTTCTCCTACCAATTTTATTTAACTGTTTCCAAGTTTTTAAAAGACAATTATAAGCTAAGTCTTTATCTGTATCATATAATAATTCAGCTGCTCTTAAAAAATAAGATAATGCAGCAGCACCTTGCCCTAATTTATCATACTCCTCTCCTAATTGAGCATTAATATAAGGATCTAAAGGATCATTAATATATAAATGTAAATATTTTTTTAACTCTCCCATTCTAATTCATCTAAAAGTTTTAATGGCATCTTTAATAAGTGAGCTGCATTGTCCTGGAATCCAAAACTTATAATTAAATAATCATCTTTAATAACCATACCACAAGCAAATTCAATCATAGCATCCATAAACTTAAATTGTTTAGATACTTTTTTAACATTCCAATCTTTATCCCAAATTATAAACCTATGATAATATTGGCAATCTTTCTTTTTATTTTGGTGATAATAAAAATCGGTCTCATGTGTAACACAAATTCTATCTCCGTTGTCTCCAAATGGTAATACTTGTGAACTACCTCTTAAACCAAAAGGTAAATCCATTTGTTGATCTCTTTTTATTGCTACATCACTAGATATAATATCAATAGTACCCTTTTTAACAGTTTGTTTTGATTTATCCCAATGATTAACTTCCATAATTTCTAATGGATCACACCATCTAATAAAATGAAAAGGCATGTCCATAACAGGCATCCAATTTTTTTCTAAATGTGTATGAGGGTTTACTTCAATTCTTTCTCTAGTTGCTTCATAAACTCCATCTGGTCTAACATCTAGTTTACATAATTCCATTCTACCTTCACCATTAGACTTTACATCTCTTCTTACACCACAATAATATAATTGTCCTTCCCATCTAACTAACCTAACATCTTCTAAGCCAATAAATTCCCAAATAGGTTCAATATCATTTTTAGATGTATCTATTTCATGTGAGGATAAAATTTCTAAAGTATCAGGATCTATTTTACAAAAATAATTATACGTTCTTAATTTAATATCATCTTCAGGGTTTAAATAAGATAATAAACCCCATTTACAATGGAAGTTTTGTCCAAATTCATCATGATAAAGAATATAATGTACATTTCTAATATTAGCTAATAACTCTCCATTATCATCTAACATAATAGAAACATTACATAGACCCATTCCTCGGCCTTGTTCCTCTGAAAGGATTAATGGATGGATACTTCCTCCATTATTGATAACAAGTTTCGCTAAATTGTTTAACATAAATTATTTATAATGACTACCACCTAACCATAACACAAAAGATTTTCTAGTACCTTTAGTTACAGGTGTTACTCTATGCATCATAAAAGAAGGGAAAATAAATACTAATCCTGCTTTTCTATCTGCTTTTGGAAATGGACCTTCCATACTTCCACCTTTAAATAATTCTAAATCACCACCTTCATATTCATCAGGTTCTGATAGTTGAACAGTTATAGAAATTTTCCTTTTAGATAATAAATCAGGACCAATATCTGCATGCCAGTCATAATGTCCATTTTCTGTAGCATAATACTCAGTGTATTGTATTTGTTCTGGAATAGCGTGTAAATCAAAATTCCATAATGCGTTATTAGCTTGAACAGCATAATCAGATAGTTTTTCATATAACCACCACCAGTCATTTGTTTGTGGTACCCATTTTATTTGAGATGTTCTTATTTTAGATTTTCCTGCTGCAGTAGTAGCCCTCTGATATGGGAGGGTTGCAACATCTTTTTCTATTTTATCAAGTTCTTCTTTACTAAAACCTTCCGAAAAGTAATACCAATTTTGTAGGTCTACTTCTTGTTGGTCAAAATTAAAACTACTATACATAATTAATCGTTTAATGAATTTAAAATTTCATCCATGTCAAATATACGACTAGGATCTGAGTAGGGCAAGCTTTCTAATGGTTCTATAAAATTATAACCACAATATACACCTGATGGAGTATAAAATTCAGGTGGGTTTGAAATTATATTATTATGAAAATCATAACCAAAAACCTTAGGTTTTGTAGTTACCCAAAATACATTACTCTGCTTTCTTAAAGCCATAGCTATATGTTGAGTTGCTGTATCTACTGTAAATATTTTTTCTGCTTTAGAAATTAAACATATTAATTTTCTAATTGACCCCATTTCTTCTATAACATTAGGGTATGTTAATTGATTTTTAGACTTAATATGATAGATGTTGTAATCATCTTTATATTTATTTATAATGTCTAAAACATCTTCTTTAGGTAAATCTCTTGACCAATTATAATCATTAAAATCAAATGCTCCTCCATTAGGATGAAGTACCATTATAGGTTTAGAATCATTAAGTTCAATTTTAGATAATTCTTCACTATCAACATAAAGTTCAGGTAATTCACCATTATATTCTAAATCATACATTTTAGCCCATGTTTCAAGTAGATGTTCTTTTGATTGAATATAGGCATCTTCTGAATATACTTCTTTAGCTAATATTCTTGCTTCTCTGCCCTTAATAAATAAATTATTTATAGCGGGTCTTGATGTAGGAGGATATAAATGGTCTACATGAGGATTATTTTTAAATATACTAGTATGTCCTGTAACAACTATAAGTTTATCGTTAGGATATTTTTCTTTTAATAACCTTACTATTACAGTAGACATAACTACTTTTCCTATACCCCCAAAAGATTCAAAAATTATATTCATGCTTGTATATTAAAATTAATTACTGCTCTATGTTCTTTACCATAAAATGGTTCTACAGAATGTACTATATCATGTGGCCAAATTAATAACATTCCTGCTTTAGGTCTAACAAAATGTTTTTCTCCTCTAATATGAAAAGCAAATACACCACTATAAGGATGGTCTGGATGTGGATTACCATCACTTAAATAATAACCACCTGAATACATTTTAGGTTTTTCTTCTGAATGGTGCCATCTATTATGATTATGAGCATTATGTCCTCTACCTTCAGTTGGTTCATAATATTGTAACCAACTTTCTGTTATGGTTGGTTTAACGGGCCCTATTAATTCTATAAATCCTGCTATAATTCTTCGTTTAATAACTTCAATATCAGCATTTTCTATACTTAAAAAATCATTAGGTGGGACATAGAATCTACTTCCAATTGGTTGTAATTCATGGTTTTCAATCCATTCTTCTTGTCTATTATAATTTACTTCATATGTAGAATATCTTTCATCATCAAATCTATCAACTAATTCTTGACCCATTCTTTTTTGTTCCTTACTTAATATACGTAAACCAAAATCATATACTCTATTTGTAATAATGTCTTTTTTATAGACTTTTTTATAAACAGGAATAGGTGCTAAATGAAATATATTATCACTATTTGTTGGATGAAATATCATAATTTTCAATGTTAGTTATATCAGAATCATTTCCTGGGATAGTTTTAAAATATTCTACTGGAGAGGTTTCGTAGCGAAATGTTTTATCTGTTTGTCTTAAATCCCAAAACTGCCAATCTAATCCTCTATTTAATTTAACTTTTTCAATATGTTTTAACATTTTTTTAGCACCCTGAGGCCATACCATATAAGCAGCAATTGAGGGTGTTTTGCCTATAAAGAAGAAGGCATCTAAATCAGCTATACTAGCTAATGTTTCAAAATATTCTTCTGGTGGTGTTTCATCTGTTAATTCAAGATCATCTTCAAATATAATAAAAGGTAAATCCTGATTAGCACATTCATCTAATAAATTTAAATGCATATAATTAGCACAAACTAAAGATGGGATATGAATACCAAACCTTTCATATTCATTATGTTTAATAAATTCTTTATCTGCTTCAGTTAATTCATATTCTCTTCCATCTAAAGCATCAACAAATTCAAATGGTACTTTTTGTAATAGATGTAGCATTTTTGCTCTTCTATCTTCTCTTCTTTTAAGTGATATTACTTTTAATTTATAATTCATGTTTTATTTTTAAAAATGTTGTCCGTATTTAAAACCTTTTCTTGATTCTATTATTTCTTTGGGAGCAAAACCACCATGAAATGGTACTAAAAATTGAACATCAATATTTAATTCTTTACCTACTTGTTCTGCTCTTAATTGTGATTCCCAAAATATTTCCCAATTATCTTTATTACAAATAATTTCTGGGGTTTTGTGTATTTTAGTATTTTTCCCTACAAGATAAGTTAATGAAAAATCTATTCTTTTAGCTCCTACATCATTAGCCCACCTAACCATATCTTCCATTTCGTGTACATTAATAGTACTAATATTTGCTACAATTGCTGAATAGTCTCTTACATAAGGATGATTATTTACTTTATTAAAATAATTAGTTAAATTTTTAGTAATAACAGGAAGAAAACGATTTCTTCTTATTTTATAATATGTTTCTGGGGTTGCGGCGTCAATTGAAAACCCCATACTAACAATTTTTACATATTCTAAAAATTTTTCTTGATATTTTTCTATGAAAATACTTCCATTACATACAGTCTGAAAGGCACATGTTTCTTTATATTTTTTAAATTCTAATTTATCAAAAATATCAAATATTTTTCCTTTATAAAAAGGTTCAGATATACCTAATATCCATAAAGAATTTAAATGAGGCATAGATGGTTTTATAAATTCTATTAACTCATCGGTTCTATTAGGTAAATTTTTAGCATGCTTTATAAAATCAGGATCAGATCTAGGACACATTATACATGCAGTATCTGGGGTTGGGTTTAATCCTCCTATATTACACCATGTTGGGTGCATTGCTAATTCAATTTCTTTTGGATATTTAGTAAACTCAACATCAATATCTGCATTAATATTATTATAAGAAACAGGACATCTTTCATTATCACACATTTTATGTAACGAACTATTTATACAACTAGTTTTTACTTCTAAAGACTTAGGTTGTTTCATTATATTTTCTATAGTAATAGTATCATCTTCAAATATATTACCATAATATTCAGACTGGTGGCAACATGAATGAAAATACCCATCAGCATCCAATTTAAGTCTATAAAAAGGTAATAAACAGTTTGATTTCATTATAAATGTCTAAAATACTTTGTTATAAATATTTGATTATCAATATATTGCTTTAATTTATCTATTCCAACCTCTCTTCCATAACATGTAGTTGGATGATATTTGTTTATGTATTCATCTAAAGTACAGTTAGCATATTTAAACATAGCATGTTCTTCTATACAATAATTAATTTTATTACTTATAGCTTCTTTAATTAGATTTTCAGCAAATTTTTTATCTCTAGAATAAACAAAACCAAAATTAGGTGATACTAACATATCTTCTAATTTCCAATGATATTTTCTTAATTCTTCTTCTAATGGGATATTTTCATTACTAATTATTTCTAATTGAGATTCTGTATAACAATATAAAGGTACTTGTGTTTCTTTTTGTCTAATAATTTCTATATCTATATCATTTGTTTGAAAACAATCCCAATCTAATAATAATACTTCACCAAATTCTTTTAAAGCTTTATCTAATGCTACTAATTTTTTTCCGTGTTGAGTATATTCTTTATTAAAATAAGGATATTCATTATCATCCATTTTAATATAATTGTAACCTCTTTTTTGTAATAAATTTGCATTATCTTCACCCCAAACATAAACGATTTCTTCTGGATAAGTAGGTTTAAGTGGTATCTCAGGGTAAATTTGTTTTTCTGTCCAATCAGAGGGAGCCCAAGGATTAGTCCAAAGTGCTCTAATTATTTTTAATTTAGATATGCTCACAATAAATGTCCATCTTTAATTTTGTACTCATATAATCATTAAATTTCTTTTGAATTTCAGATATTTTGCTACCGGTTAGTGCTCTATTTGATACACCGTAACAAACAGTAGGTTGATAAGTTTTTATATATTCATCTAAAGAACAATCTGCATATAAAAAAGTAGCATGTTCTTCAACACATCCTTCTATATCATTATCAACTGCAATTTTAATTAGTTTTTCTCCTAAAGTAATGTCTCTACTATATACAAACCCGAAATTAGGACTTACTAAACCGTTTTCCCATTTCCAATGCCATTTTAAAAACCCTTTAGTAATAATTCTTAAATGGTTTTCTAATTGATTCTGTTCTTCAGGGATATTAAATAAAAAATGATCTTTAGGTATTGATTCATATAATACATTGTAACAATCTTCATGTTGAATATATAATGGAACTTGTACAGGATTTTTACGTAATTGTTTAAAAAAACTTTCATCCAAAGGTCTTAATACATAACAATCCCAATCCAACATAAGAACTTCACCAAATTCTTTTAATGCTAAATCTAAAGCAATTAATTTTCTTTCATATATTAATTCTAATACATCATAAGCAAAGGGTGATGTTTCTTCTTCTACATACCTAGTTTCAAAACCACGTTTTTTTAACATAGCTTCATTTTCTTTTCCCCAAACGTATACTACTTCATTTGGGTGTGTAGGTACAGGGGGTATTTCATTATAAGTATAATCACGGTAACCCCATAAAGATCTAATTATTTTTATTGTACTCATTCCAATATTTTTTAAAGATTTCATTATGTAAATTATCCTTATAACCCATTGTTATTAACTCAGAAAACCAATAATGATGCCATTCATCATATTCTTTTTTATTATATTTATATTCTACTTTATCTAACCAAACATGGTGATGGTCTACTTCTATTCTATCATCATCTGTATTTAATGGTCTATACCATTTTTCTGCTTTACCTTTATATCTATTATCTCCATTAACACTATTATGATGAGCTAATGCTATGTTTTGTGATAAAGTATTTACTTTATAGTCATTTTTTCTTATAATATGACCTAATATACCTTGATCTGTTAGTAACCAAAACCATTCAGGTATTTCTTCTCCATTAGTTGTTACTAATTTTTTATGCCATTCATGGTATTCTTTTATAATATCTCTATTATTAAACTGTAAAAATGATGTATTTGGAGACCAATCATCTGTATTATAATTTTCAATCCAAGGTATATGTGTAATTTCTTTTTCAAATTTTTCTTTTGTAAAATAATAATAACCTCTACCTATTTCCCAATGTGCTATTGTTAAATCATTATCATAAGACCAATCAGGTAATTTACCTTTTACAATCATATCTTGATCTAAGAATACAAAAGGTTCTATCATATTAGCTAAACATTTTATTTTACCACTAGTCCAAAAATAAGCAGCATCTACATTTGATTTAGAATAATTATTTAAAAATTTAACATCAACTTCATCATACATGTTTAAAATTCCTAATGATTGATAGTAATTCGCCCCTATAGTATCTGTGTATAATTTAATAGGACCATTGTGTTCTTTCCAAAAAGCTATAGAAGCCATTGTATATAATATTTGAAAGTCAGTTAATTGGTATGTATCTGAAGTGGAATTTTCCATTACTTCAGAACCATGACCTCTTAATCTTTGTCTTTCAAAATATGGTTTAGTCCAGTTTACGTGAACTGCTTTCATGAATTTTAGATTTTAATAACTTTATATCTATTTTTTTACCTGAGTTTATACATCTGTATAGATAATCTGTTTCAAATTTTTTATCTTCTTCATTTTTAAAACGTTTATCAAACCCATAGTGCCTGTAATATAATGCAGAATTTTCACGATCCCAAATACCATACATATTAATAGCTTCAATAAATCTTCTTTCATTATTATCAAAAACATTTGTTGTTAAAGTACCATGAGGAATATTTTCTAATACTAACATTTGTTTTAACATTAATTGTTCTGAAAATATCATATAATTAGGATTTAGATTATCAAAATCCATTGCAGTAAATTCTTCATGATTCTTTAATGTTCTTTTACCATATCTATTAGCAAATTTAGGATCAGGTAAATAAAATAAAGATACATTAGCAGATAAGTCTACTTCTATTTCTACAGGATTAGATAATTTAGCACACCATTGATCATGTTTTTCAGGATACCAAGGATAAGATAATTCATCATATGAATATAAAACTTTATCTTTTAAATGTTCATCTATATTAGTATAAATTAAAAAATCATGATCTACAACTACTATAGGTTCTGTTGTTTCACTTATAATTTTTGTTTTACAACTTGACCAAAATTGTTCACGATTAATTTTTTCAGGATAAGATAAATGTCTAATATGATCCCATAACTTAAATACACCTAAATTAGATAGGTATTTTTCTGTCATTTCATCACAATATAAAACAGTAGTATGATTAGGATGATATCGCTTCCATAATGTAACGGAAGCAAATAATAAGATTAATTTAAATTCATCATAAAAGGAGTTATCCTTCTTGACGTTTTCTATTACCCAAATTGCTTTCATATAACTTTTTAAATTTAACAACCATTTTTTTTTTTATTTTTTAAGATGTCCTTGTACTATAAACATTTTTAATGTTTAAGAAATTAGTACCTCCATAACTACTATTAAAAAAGAAACTTGTATTAGCAACAGAACTCATAAGAGGACCACTTGTACTACCATTTCTCCATCCCGCAAAAGAATAAGGATAAGAAGTACTGCAGTCTACCGTTATATAATTTTGTCTACTACTTAAACCAACATTTTTATATCCCATAACTGAACTAGAAGTAAAGGAAGTGGAAATAGGGCTTGTAAATCTAACTGATTGATACTGTGCTCCTCCATTATATAAATTAATTCCAAATGGTCTGCCTTGATATCTAAGATAAGAAGAAATTTGGGAATTAGATTGTGAAGACTTTAAAGAATGAACATTCGGAGAAACACATTGATTAATGTAGCTCATCCAGGAACTGTCTCCAGAATTAATTCCTTGAGTAGTCCAAGAAGGCCAATTAAAACAAGCTACAAAAGCTGAATTAAACATTCCCTCGGTGTTATTAGGATCTAGTGATCCAGCATTACACCCTCTTAAACAGAAATTAGATGCAGCAAAATTTGCAAAATATACCATTATATATCGTCATTTATAGTACAAGAAGGGAAATTTTCTACTAATGCTTGTTTAAACTGAGCATAAGCATATTCATAAGTACTTCCTGTAATCAAATTCATATTAATTCTAGACTTTGTTACTTCTTCACTTCCAGTGTGTAGTATAGCAACTCTTTGAGTTCTTTGAGCTACGATTTCATTTCCATCATCATCATAATCTATATAATCTACAGTTTGATCTTCAAATGAAGACGAATAAGTAGTTACAGTTATTTGTTCACTTTGAGTTAATGGAAATTCCATATAATTTGGAAAATCTTCATCAGCTGTTAGCTTTATACCTACTAAATGACCACTAGCATCGCTATCACCATAATCTTCTTGATAAGTTGGAAACATAGGTTCTGCCTCCTCTTTTGATCTATAAAATCCTACAGTTGTTGTTACATAGCCTAAAGATTTAACTAGACCATAGTGATCTATTCTTGCGTAGCAAGATTCAATAGATTCTCCATCGACTGTTGTCATTGATCCTGTTATTAATAATCCCATTTTTTATTTATTTAAGTTATCTATTTTTGTATTTAAGTCTTTTATTGCTTCAATAAGTACTGCTACTAATTTTTCATATTTAACAGCTTTATATCCATTTGGTCTTGTTATTACAATTTCTGGGAAGAATTTTTCAATTTCTTGAGCTATAATACCCATATCGTATCCTTTGTTTTCA
>MDSW01099093.1_pt1 | contig 12525 bp, 11 predicted proteins | sample 811171 | NCBI WGS metagenome assembly MDSW01 (sample SAMN05326641, study PRJNA326480) | marine metagenome | isolation source: seawater | place: Atlantic Ocean: North West | collected 2012
TCTATTCAAAACCGATGGACCGTGTGGGTTAACGCAGTATCCATTACCGATACAACTCAGATGCCCATGCCCTATTTGTCCGGCCGTATCTAGGCCCCAACAGTAGACTGATCCGTCAGAGAGCGCGCATGAGTGGTCCCCATCGGGGCTTGTCTCCTCGATATCGGAAAAACAACAAGTGTTCGAGTTCAGTTCATTTACCCCTACTGGGGTATACTGATTCTGGCTATCATCACCATTCCCTAGTGATCCATTTTCTGCCTTTCCCCAGCATTTCATTTCGTTATTGTCTAAGACAGCGCAGGTATAGCCATGGGATGCTCCCAGTGCGGTTAAAGAGTAGATTGAACCTATCGTAGAACCCGGCATATTAAGTCCGGAATGGGTCTTCATTGAGGTTGGCTCTTCGTCGAGTATTTCCCCACTTTGTTGGTGCAAGCCCACGGACAATGCCATGCCCAGAAATAGGATGACAATGGTTAGTGATAGAATCCTGTTCCATTCGATGCGTCTGTTCATAGCTATCGAAGTATAATGGATGTATTAACGGTTTTTTCGTAATTTGGAAAACTCCCCACTTGATGGTCAAACTAATTTGTGACATACTCCACGGGCGACCATGCCGGATAGTAGAGTGCCTGTTGAGTCGTTCCTTTCTGACAACTGCCCGCCAATGGGAATCTATGAGACCCTATACGCCTTCAAAGATTCATTCGGCAGTTTCATGGGAGAAAAGGGCACTCATCCATGGTCTCAGGGATTTCCACTAACCACCCCACTGGAGAAATTCGGAGGTCCCCCTCTTCCGAGCAGTGTAGAGGTCACTTGGGAGGATCGCTTCTATCCGAAGGCGTGGGGTCATCCGGACTTGCGAGAAGCGATTTCAGGGTACTACAATGACCAATATGGGTCGAAAGTCGAGCCCGAGAATGTGATGGTTTTCGCTGGAGGTAGGCCGGGGATATTCACTGTACTGGCATTCCTAAAAAGTCACGTGCAGGTAAGGATAGGTAACATAGAGTGGCCGGCCTATTTGGATATCTTGGAGCAGACAGATACCGACTTCCAGATTGTTCCCTTCACCAAGGAGAACGGCTTCCACCCGAGCAACGAGGAGTATTTCGATAGATCAGGCCTGAATGCAAAGACAAGTCTGATGCCAATAATCTCGAACCCCCAGAACCCTTCCGGTCAAACAAGATGGGGGGATGAGCTAAGGGATTTGATTAGATTGGCGGAGAGCTCGAAAAACGGCATCCTTCTGGATGAGGCATACGAGATGTTTCACTCCCCTTCAGTGAGTGGGATTCAGTTCGTGGAGGACTTGGACAACAGTAACGTGTTTATCGCAGGTGCCTGTACAAAGGGATTGCAGTCTCCAGGTATCAGAATTGGATGGATAGTCTCCAGTAAGAAGAACATCGAGACACTGTCCAACTTTTCCAGCTTCGGCATGGGTGGCGTCAGCCATCCTTCCCAGCACTATGCGGTCAAACTCCTAGAGCCAGGTAGAGTCACTAAGGCCAGGAAGGCAGTGGAGAATCATTACAACTGGCAAAGAGAAAGGTATGGTAAGGCATTCGAGGAAATGGGGCTTGGAGTGTTCACCGGCGATGGTGGTTTCTATCACTGGCTAGAGCTTCCTGAAGGTATGACAAGTTCCGAATTGAACAAACGACTGTTCAAGCACGGTGCTGCAATACTATGCGCTACTGACTGCGATATGGCACGTCCACATTCGAAGGACCCGAGTTATGAGTCGCCTTATTCCCGGTTCTTCCGATTTTCCTTCGGTCCGCTGCTTCCTGAAACCTTTGATTCGGATATCGAGCTATTTCGAGGAGTTTTTGAGGATTATAGGAAAGAGATTCAAAACTGAATTTGGTCAAATCCTTAAGTGATGGATTTCCTCCAAGGTCCGTGGCGACAGGACCCACCGCACAACAGGCAGCTAAGCTTGCCAAGGCAACTTATACTCAGTTCTTGGAAGAGCCTGAGCGTTCCAAGCAAATTGCGAATATCCCGAAGCTTCTGAAAAAGTTCGAAGGTAACTATGGAACTATGGTCAAAGGTCTGCAGAAGAAGTACGGAAAGGTGAGCAAAAAGTCATCGGAGCCGGAGCCCGAACCAGAGGCTGCGCCTGAACCGGAGCCCGAACCAGAGGCTGCGCCTGAACCGGAGCCCGAGGAAAAGGGCAAGAAGAGTGAGAAGGCAGTGGATCCAGCGGAAGCGAAAGCTAAGGAGGCGGAAGCGAAGGCAGAAGCTGCAGCGGCAAAGAAGGAGTTGGAGGCTGCTAAGAAGGCACAGATGGGGGATGCCAAGAAGGCCGCTAAGGAAGCAAAGGCGGTTGCGAAGGCAGAAGTGGAGGCCAAGAAGGCTGAGGCTGGGAGAAAGGCGGCAGAAAAACAAGCAAAGGCCGCTAAGAAGGCCTTAGATGAGCTAAAGAGCTCGGCGAAGCTTTCCCCTGAAGAGCTCAAGGAAAAGGAAACTGAACTAAAGGAGAAGGCGAAGGTCGAGTCGGCTGCTGCAAAGGAGTTCGGGAAGGAAGCTAAAGATGCGATGGCTGAGGCCAAGAAGTTAGGAACAGAGGTTGCCAAGGAAGGAAAAGCCGCGGCAAAGGCTGAGGCGGAATTGAAGAAGGCCGAGATGGAGAGAAAGGTAGCTGAGAAGCAGATCAAGGCCTCTGGAAAAGCGAAGTCGAAGGCAGAACAACAGCTCGAGGAATTCCGTGCTAAGCGTGAGCTTGCGGAGTCTAAGATGGAGACCACCATGGCCAAGAAGCAGGAGGCGCTTGAGGCATCCAAGGCTGAGGCTGAGGAGGCAAAAGACGCGCTCAAGGACGTCAAGGATCAGATGAAGAGCGAGATGGCTGCAGCTAAAGCTCTGGAGAAGGAAGTCAAAGCCAAGCAAGCAGAAATAGCGAGAGTTGAGCAAGAAGCAAAGAAAGCAGAGGAACAGAAGATAAGAGTCCAAAAAGAGATAGAGGACAGTACTAAGTTCAAGTCGGAGACTGCTAAGAAAGCCGAAGAAGTCGAGCAAGAAATTGAGAAGATCCAAAGCGAGATGAAGGGGAAGGAGGAGGCTCTTATCGGGGTCGAGACGGCTGCTATGAAGGCTGAGAGGGAAGCAGCCCATGCAGAGTTGAAGCTCAAGGCTAACCTGATGGAAAGAGAGGAATTAATCCTGGAAAGGGTCGGCCTTAAGGCCGTCCAGGTAAACTGGGCTCAGATTGGGGAAGCAGAAGGCCAGAGGCCGGACGATTTGACACGTATACAAGGCCTTGATGAGTTCTCACAAAAGAAACTCAACGTTCTCGGGATCCATACCTACGACCAGATTTCCAAGATGGATCCAGTCACGGCCGAGGTAGTTAATGACGCCATGGAGTTCACGCCAGGAAGAGTGACCAAGATGATGTGGGCTCAGCAAGCCGTCCAGCTGATGGCAGAGAGAGGCCGCTAGTTACTCGGCCGGAGCATATATTCTGTACCCGCTAAGAGGTGGAGTGTAGACATGCAAGTTAATCAGATTGGTGTTCTCATTGTTAGAAACTCGGTGGATGTCTGGCTCGTCTGCAGCGCAAACCTCTCCAGGAACGTATTTCCTGTCTGAAACGGGGTACGCCAAACCTTCCGAATTGGTCTCGTAAACGGTCTCAGTAGACACACCTGATACGATTAGGAATGCGCAGTCGCTACCGGTGTGATCGTGGATTGGCGTGTCCTGACCCGGCGTCCAGCATATCGCAACCAATTCGTAGTGCTCGTTCTTCTTGATTACATTCCTCTGATATCCGTCCTCAGAATACCCAATGCAATCCTCCAGGGCGTTGACGTTTACTTCCAATGATGTGAGTCGAGCGTCTAGCTCGTCGAGGCCTGGCCTTCTGTCGATTCCATCCAACCATTCTGTGAGGTTTTTGAGAGATTCACACTTGGACAATAGAGTCGCCCGCTCCTCTTCGGATAGTGGTGCTTGGGTAACCACACGCCGCTGAGGGGGACTCGATTCAAGACTCTTTTTGCGAACCAGCTGGCCAGTCAAACATACTTGAAGTCAACTAACTAAGGATAGCTGCCCAGTTATCTTGTCTATGTCAGATCTAGGTCCTGGTCCTATCCCGACAACGGTGACGGTTCCTGGCGGTATCTCTGTGTGTCCTGCATCCTTGACTAGATAGCTGATGAGTCCCGCTTTCTTTGCATGGAAAAGAGTCTTTCGGAGTGATTCTTCGTCCGGTACTTTGCAGACTATTTTCCTTGCGCCCTCCCTTCGGTATCTGTCTAGGGTACGAGGTGATTCTTTCTTAGCCCTCAGGGTACATTCCATCACAGCATGGCCGGCCTGTGCTGCTAACTTGCCTTTAGACAGTTTGAGGTCCGACCGAGTCACTAAGACCATTGTAATTTCATCAGCTTGTGACAACTTCACTCACCGCAACACCTCTATTGACAGTTCTATTGCGTGACATTAGTTCGCCGAGAGGATTAGCGAGTAATACCACAAATACGGCGTTTCCGAGAGCGTGGAACACGTCAAAAAGAAGTCCGTTAATCAGATATGGGTAAAAGGCTGAGAGATCGTGGTTCAGGAGTATACTCACTGATACTATCCAATCAAAGGCAAACGCCGACAGTACTGAAAAAGGGATTAGCCTATTCAGTGCAATTCTACCATCAACATGTAATTTGTCGGCAAAAATTGAACCTCCTATGCCAACTACACTCCATCCTATGAACTGAAAGAAAGTCCAAGGACCATGCCCGAGCCATAGTATGTTGGTACTTAGGGCAACCAGTCCAGATACTGCGATTGCCCAAGGAGAACGATAGTAGATCCCGACTAGGATAACTGTTACAGTGACTGGTTGAACGTTGGGCAGTGGTTGGAGTAGTATTCTTCCTGCGATGCAGAAAACCGTTACTAATACAATGATAACCAGAGGGCTGGAGTTTTGGATTTTCTTTTCTCCCTTGAGGATGGCAAGCACCAGTGCAGACATTATTACTATGTTCACAACTAAGTCCTGTTCCGGGGTCAAGCCGAAGTTATGAAAATCGTACATATAACCTGCTCCTGATGGTCACTTCATAGTGTTTCTTGGAGAAATAACCAAGAAATTATTCCTTGTTCGCCTAGGCGGATGGCGTAATTACCCAACTCAAATGAGTATCTGAGGTGATTAAGTAACTAGACGCGCCTACCTGGGCTAACTCTCCTTCGTGGTAAAAGCCCCAATAGGTTGACCAATCATCGGCTCCAGAGACCCCGTCTATCGTATGGATAAAGGCTCCCATTCCAACGTAGTAAGTAACATCAATTGTGAAGTTTTCTCTCAGTTGCAGGGCTTCCATGACTCTGTATGCAGAGACATTATTGGCGACTAGTATTGGGTCAAATGTAATACTTCCATTTGTTAATCTGTCTCCTAAATTTGTTGTCTGGTTGCCCTGTTCTCCGAAGTCTAAAGTCAGCACGACACTGAGTTCTCCAATTTCGTCCTCCGTCAGCGGTTCTGTCCCTGAGGTACAACCAGCAAGAGTTGAAGACAGGCCAATCAGAATAGTTATAGAAATCGCAAATCTCATTTGGTTATTCATGGAGATACAGCTATCCAAAATAGGTATAAGAAGTTAGTTCATAACGCTTCACAAGAAAAATATTAATCATCGAGCATTTCATTTATTTTCTGTTTCAGGATTTGACTAACCATTTTCCCGTCGGCTGCCCCGCCTAACTTACTCATAACCGAACCCATCAGTGGTCCAATCGCACCAAGTCCACGCTCATGAACAAAATCAGATCGTGCAGTAATCACTTCTTCTACCGCCTCTTCGACATATGACTGGTCCGCTGGAACGAAGCCTCGTGATTTGGCCTCGGAGGACATGAAGTCCACCATTCTCTCAATTGGGCCCTCGACTGATTCCATTAGAAGTGTCTCCGCTCCCTCCCTTGTCAGGAGGACCTCCTCTCGAAGGTGAACAGTTGCCGCTAGGGAGTTTGGTTTGGAAATGCCACTCTCGAGGAGGGCGCTTGCCCACGCCTTAGCTGGAAGCTTCAGAGGTCCCTCGATTCCCTCGAAAAGTAGGTCATCAATCTCCCCGTTCAACAGGGCTTCTCCTTGATTTTTAGAAAGCCCCAATCCTGATAATCTATTCTTCCTATCCTGAGCGGAAAGTGGGAGATTTTGGCAAATAGAATCCCATCTTTCTTTTGAGATTTCCAGGACTGGTATGTCTGTCTCGGGATACATCCTAGCACCTCCTGGGAGAGGTCTCAGTGCCGTTGTAGTTCCATCATCCGGCTTACCCTTACGTACCACTACATTCCTTACCTCTCGGGTTATTCTGTGGAAGGCTAGTCGTGCCCTGTCAATGACTGCCTCTAGTGCCAGTTCTGACTGCCATTTTGGAGCAACGCATAGAACAAATGCGTCGTCTTCTGACAGAGATAGTTGACTCCTGACTGAATCGACCTCGGCTTCAGAAATCCCGTATGCGGGTAATTCATCAGAATGGAAGATACCCGAAACCCCAGCAATCTTGGCAGCACTGGCTAGCTCCCTTCCCAATCTTGGTAACTGTGAGCCCTTTTCGTCCGTCGTCTTCTTTCCAATCTTCCCTGAGAATCCTGGAAGTGATATCCCTAGGACGCAAGAGCCATTCTGTAAGGACGAGGAGACCATTTCTGAATCACATTCTGAGAAGCATTCTGTCACATCATGAGTAGAATAGGGTATTCTCTTCTTGGTGGCAACTTCCACCCTGTTCTCAACTGGAATCGAGTCAGATTCCCTATCCGGAGGAAGTGGGGGGAGGGAGAACTCGCTTCTCAGTTCATTTGCCAACCGGTAGAAGTAGAGTTGGCGAGCCATCTCCAATCGAATGATTCTTGGAATCCAGTCTAGGTCCTGGCATCCTTTAATCTCAACTCTGTCCCCGCAGGAAATGCTGACATTGAGGTCTTGTCTGATTGACCCTAGCCCCCTCCTGACCCTGCGAGTGTCGCGAAGCAGTCTCCCCAGTGCCAGTGCGGTCTCCTTTGCATGCTCAGGGGAGCGGACATCTGGCGCGGTTGCGACTTCCACCAGGGGGACGCCCAGTCTGTCCAGATTGTACACCACGGTTTCTCCGATATCACTCCTCTTTGTCTCGAGTTTCCGAGCAGAGTCTTCCTCCAACGAAATCAGGTCGATACCGACATTGCTGGAGTCGGTCTCTATATGTCCGTCAGTAGCCACGATTGTTGTTCTTTGGAAACCACTGGTGTTTGATCCGTCAACCACTGTCTTCCTCATTGCCTGAAGGTTCGGAATTGGTTTTGCCCCCATAAGAGCGGCCATAGTGAGAACAACATCTACTGCCTCTGAGTCATGGTTCCTTGGTGGCGACTCATCGAGTTCTATTAGCCCTGAGTTAGGTGACTGGACGTATTCGAATGTCCTATTCCTCCTTTGCTCGAATCTGGCAGCAACGTCTGTAGCACCCCCTTCCCCTCGAGATGCTCTGAGCCTGCGAATAGAACGAGGCCAGTCGTGAGGAATCTCGTCCGACCTGTATTCGAAAAGCTCGCTGGGCATTCTCGAGTGAAGTTTGTCTGTCGCCAGTTGTTGGTGGATTTCGAGACCGCACATGAATCCCAGAGATACCGGATCGAGTTCTTCGGGATTATTTACCTCTCCAATTGGCTCCATGTACAAGACCTCCGAAGGGGATTTGGCTCATAGGCTCAACGGGGGAAACGGTATGTTTCTGTCCTTGGTTCGAACAACTGGCCGCCCTCAATCATCTTGCTGAGTACTCTGTCTACCTCATTCTCTGTGATTTTCTTGGGAATTGCCATGTTGTAGATATCGACAAGTGTCGCCTCGCCCTTTTCGGAGCAAATATCTCGTATCATGTTCATTATCGCACGATTATTTACTCGGACCCTGGGGGAAACCCCTGAGTGAATCTCTGATTCGTCCTCTATCCCGGATTCTTCTCTCCAGTGCTTGAATACTGCTAAGGCCACCTTCGCGTTTTCCACAGTGGCCGTTTCCTGCAAGTGCATCCTTGCATGGGCCTCCGTGAGGCGGATCAGTGCCTCCAGAGCCCTCGCTGTGATTGGGATTATAGATTCCTTATCGCCAAAATCATGGTCGTTGCGTCCCTCATCCTCGCGGCCGAAGGACTGCCTCTCCTCCGTATAGTACTTGAGGATTGCATTTTTTGCATCTTGGTCCAACTGTGGATGCACTGTTCTCTTGGCGAACGCGATGTACTTCCTGAGGAAATCTTGGCTGAGGTACTCCGCCCTCCCGTTTTCAGGTTTGACAATGTGGAGCCCTTCCTCGTTATCGGACGGGCCTAGCTCGATCGAGTTCTCCATCAGAGTCTCGCTCTTGCCGGTTGTTCGATTGTCCAGTATGTGCCTGGCTATTCTCTCGTCATCGTGGATCCTGACCTCATCCCTCATCATCCAGATGATGTCGAATCTAGAGGCCAGTGCAGGAGCTAATCCGGTCTCTTCGTATGCCCTCATTACGCTGGTATTCTTGTGCCTCTTCGTGAATCTCCCATCCTTTGGATTGGCGGCTGCGAGAATCGCGCATCTGGAGTTTAGAGTGGCCGTGATTCCCCCCTTGGCTACGTGCACCTTCTGCTGCTCCATAGCTGGATGCATCATTCTAGTGTCATCAGTGGATATCTTGTCAAACTCATCTATTGCGGCAAGTCCTCGATCTGAAAGTGGAAGCACTCCAGCTTCGAGGGCGAATCTCCCATCTCCGAATGCGTCCCTTACTGCTGCTGCGGTCAGTCCTGCTCCAGAGGTTCCCCCTCCGGTCGCGAATCTTCCCCTTGGGGAGAGGTTCGAGATGAATGTGAGTAGTTGCGACTTGGCAACGCCCGGGTCCCCCATCAGGAGGATATGTATGTCTCCTCTAGATCTTGTGTTGTCGTTCAGTCTCCGTGAGACTCCTCCGAAGAGCTGCAAAGCAAGCGATCTCTTGACTAGGCCTATTATCCCAGTTGAGAAGATGGAGGGTGCTATAGATTGCTGTATCAGAGGCATCAGGTCTTCTCTCTTTGAGATCTCTAGGATTCTTTCCCTGTCCTCTTCCTCGATCGATATCTCCGTGAACGGGGTACTCTCGTGCTCAGAGCTAATTAGATGGAAGATAACATCGAACATAGGGGTCTTCTTCCTATTTCTAACCTCACTTCTAACGACTGGGATAACGTTCGCAGTAATCCTCTCTCCCGGAAGGTGACTGTTGACTTGGTCGCCCTCTATCAGAACCATGCCCCTCCTGGGCTGGGCTCCGCTCGGGACGTACTCAGGTTGCTCTTGTATCTCTATCCACTGGTTGTTTACCATTCTTGAGCTAAGGAGTACCAAATCAAACCTAGTTTCGGCTCTGGAGCTCCCACACCCGCCTAGTGCCTGAGGGCAGTTGAGTGGTTCCTTCAATTCTCTCTCGTTTTCCTGGTCGATTTCTATGTCATGGCCGCATGACTCGCACTTGAATACGGCCCTGTGTATTCTAGGCTTAATCTCCGAAATCTTGGTCACAATGACGTCAACGCTGCGCAGCTTGTCTATGTCGGAGCTGCCTATTTCTCGCAAGGGCATTCTAGTGTCTCCTGGGAGCTCGCCAATTCGTAGCAAGGCATCTATTTCCTCCCCTCTCTCTCTGCAAATCTCCATCAGAGTTTTGGAACCAGCTGAGAGAATCTGCTTTGGATGCTCCAATAGGTCCTCGGCAAATTCCGGATCGAAAGTCTGGATCTCGTGGAATGGAATGGAGAGGTGGGGGAAGTTGGTCTGACGAGACAGCAGTGTCATTATCTCTGACTCCTTGGCCTCCTCAAGAAATGTCCTCCATCTGGCCGAAGCGTCATGTGCTGCCATTGTCATGTTCTTCACCGGGCTTTGCAACTCAGAACACGCGGCCTATGAACAGTATGGTTGCCATTTCCAACCCCCTTACTTCCGGTGGAGAAATGAATCTCCCTCAGGATGCTTTTCTGGTTTTTTCCTACTTCTACTGCAAGCTGGAAGACAAATCTCCCGGACTGATTTAGATATGGTGATATTGAAGTCAGGATCCCTAATCGTGGAACATGGAGTATCAAAGATTTGGTCGTGACCTATTGGTGAGACTTGACAAGGGGGAGGAATTACATGATGCCATTAGGAGTCTTAGCAATAATGGAATTAGTACTGCGGCAATCACCAGCGGAATAGGCAGGGTAAGAGGGACAGAAATAGGATTCCTCGACTCTGATGGAATTTATCAGAAGATGGAGATTGAGCATCCGATGGAGTTACTTTCGATGCAGGGCAACCTAGCTCCCGGACCAGATGGGCCTTTCACACACATCCACATTGTAGCCTCAGATGACGATCACGTCGTCAGGGGGGGCCACCTCTTCGAGGCGACCGTCGAGGTCACAGCAGAGATTCACATGAGAGTACTGGACGGGGATGGTGCAACCATGGTAAGAGAGGCGACAGAGAGCGACTTCTTCGGGCTCTCATTTTGTGAATTGGAGGGTTAGTCCTGAGAGTACTTTTCGCACATGGCTTCGAGGGTAGCCCGACTGGATCCAAGCCCACCTACATGAAGGAGGCTTGCGGATGGGATGTTACTGCACCGAAGATGTCTGAGATAGGATGGAGCATCGCGAGTCAGACGGCCGTCCTGATCAAACACTTGGAGGAAGGAGAGTATGACTTGGTTGTCGGTTCCTCGATGGGAGGTCTAGCCGCGGCGAACGCCTCGTCAATGAGGCCTGATCAGGAAATCAGGTTACTTTTGATGGCCCCTGCATTCGGACTTGCCGAGAACTGGGAAGATATGGGAGAAGCGGGCAGGAATGCTTGGAAAACCACAGGAGAGAGAAGATACACTGGTTTCGAATTGGATATCGTTCTTCCATGGGAATTCATGGAGTCAGCAGAGAGGATGTCTTGGCCGATTCCCGCACATCCCACCGCCATAATCCACGGAAGGTACGATGAGGTCATTCCCATTAGCCATTCGCGCAAGGTCGACGAATCTTGCGATAACGTCACTCTGTACGAGACAGATGACGGACATAGAATGAAGGATTCATTGAGTCATATTCAAGGAATTGTATCAAAATTGATGCTCTGATGGTTACTGAGATTCTAGTGGTCGTCGTGTGACCCTAGGAAGTACTCCCCTATTTCTGGGTCTGTTAGAATTCTCTGGGCGTCTCCAGAATGGACGACCTTCCCATTAGACATGATGTACCCCCTGTCCGATCTGGCCAAGGATAACCTAGCATTCTGCTCTACTATTAGGATAGTTATCCCCACCTGTCTAAGTGAGTCTATACTCTCTATGATCTGTTGCTGGTAGAGAGGGGAAAGTGCTGCTGTGGGCTCATCTAGGAGGAGGAAATTTGGGTTTGATATTAGGGCTCTAGATATAGCTAGCATTTGTCTCTCTCCTCCTGACAGGGAGGCTGCTAAATCGAACTCTCTGCTTCTGAGATCAGGGAACATCTCGAGCGACCTTTCGATCCTATCGGAAAGTGTCTGCGGCTGCAGTTTATTGCCCCCCATCCTCATGTTCTCGATAACTGAAAGCGAGGGGAACACGTTGTCGACCTGTGGAACGTATGAGATCCCCATATTCACAAGTTGGTCTGTCCTCATCCCGGATACGTCTGCTCCTCGGTAGCTTACCTCTCCCCTGTAATACGTCGCGAGGCCGAAAATGGTCTTTATCAAGGTGGATTTTCCACAGCCATTGGGACCGATGATTGTCACGAACTCTCCCTCGTCCACGTGAATATCTATTTCGTACAGGATCTGAACGCTGTCATACCCCCCTTCTAGGGATTTTACTTCCAATAATCGTGTCACTCCTCCTCCCCTCCTATTTCTCCTGAGGAGCCCAAATAGGCCTCAATGACCTCTCTGTTCCCTCTTACTTCATCTGGGGTTCCCTTCATTAGAATCCCTCCTTCGTTCATGACGATGATTCTATCTACCCCCTGGCGAAGGATGAAGTCCATGTTATGCTCGATTATCAGGATGGAAATCCCCGTATCGTCAACAAGTTTCCTAAGGTTGTCGAAGATTTTCATGGCCAACGGGCCGGCGACCCCGGCTACTGGCTCATCTAGGAGTAGCAGTCTCGGCTCCCCCATCATCGACCTCCCTATGTCTACCAGTTTGCTCTGACCTCCCGAAAGTTCGCTTGTCAGATTGTGCGCCATGTGTGGAACTTCTAGTTGATCGAGGACCTCGTACGCCCTCATCAGACGCTCTCCCTCTGAGGTGTTTCCTGGGATGATGGTTCTCTCTTTCCCGGAGAAGGTCACTCCCAGTGGCTTCTTTCTCTTGATGATGAGTGCCTTTAGCATCTCGAGAAGTGAGGTTCCAAGTTGCTCCCTGGGAGGTACCATGAGATTCTCTATCACGGTCATCTCTCGCCACAGTCTAGTGTGTTGGAATGTCCTAGTTAGGCCCATCTTCTGGATTTGATCGGGCCTCATCTGAGAA
>MDSW01056039.1_pt1 | contig 12524 bp, 17 predicted proteins | sample 811171 | NCBI WGS metagenome assembly MDSW01 (sample SAMN05326641, study PRJNA326480) | marine metagenome | isolation source: seawater | place: Atlantic Ocean: North West | collected 2012
ATTAGGACTAGATGAAGAGCCTGTTTTGGAAGACAATCCTAAGGCGTATGGTATTGACCTTCTATGTGAAAAACATAATCTCAGTGTAGAGGTAGAAACAAAACATGGATGGGGCTCTGGTAAATTTCAGTGGAGTGACATGCATATCCCAAGAAGAAAGTTTAGGTACACAGAAATTGACGGTGATGTCTTTTTTGTAGTGTTTAATACTGACAGAACACAGGCAGGTATAATGACAAAAGACTCTGTTAAAAAACAAAGAGTAGTCAATAAATTCAATAGGTTATCGAGATTACATGAGGATTATATCTCTGTGCCTGTTGAGGAAATTATATGGGTTTAGGAGATACCAATGCAACAAGTAGAATTACCAACAGATTACCAAAAGTTTATACATCAGTCACGTTACGCTAGGTGGAAAGAAGAAGACAGTAGAAGGGAGACATGGGAAGAAACAGTATCACGATACTTTGACTTTATGACTGACCATCTTGAAGATAACTTTGATTACATCTTACCCCCTGAGATAAGAGAGCGTTTAGAAAATAAAGTTCTTAACCTTGACATCATGCCTTCTATGAGAGCCTTGATGACAGCAGGTGTTGCTTTAGAAAGATGTAATGTAGCAGGGTATAACTGTTCGTATCTACCAGTTGACAATGCAAGGTCATTTGACGAATGTCTTTACATACTTATGTGTGGTACAGGTGTAGGTTTTTCTGTTGAGAACAAGTACACTACACAACTTCCTGTAGTCAACGAAGCGTTGCATGATTCCGACACTGTTGTAATTGTATCAGACTCTAAAGAAGGTTGGGCTAAAGGCTACAAAGAACTAATATCATTATTATACTCTGGACAGATACCTAAATGGGATTTGTCTCGCCTACGCCCTGCAGGTGCTAGACTAAAAACTTTTGGTGGCAGATCATCTGGTCCAGACCCTCTTGATGATTTGTTTAGATTTACTGTAGATATTTTTAAAAAATCTGCAGGAAGACGATTAAAGTCCATAGAGTGCCATGACATCATGTGTAAGATAGGCTCTGTAGTAGTGGTAGGGGGAGTACGAAGATCAGCCCTAATAAGCTTATCTGACCTTGAGGATCAAGAGATGGCTTTAGCCAAGTCTGGTGAGTGGTGGAGTGACGAAGGGCAAAGAGCTTTGGCAAACAACTCTGTATGCTATCAAGAGACACCACCAATCGGTATATTTATGAGAGAGTGGTTAAATTTGTACAACTCTAAGTCTGGTGAAAGAGGTATATTTAGTAGAGATGCTTCTGTACGTCAAGCAGATAAGAATGGTAGACGAGAGTCAGGGCATGAGTTTGGAACTAACCCTTGTTCAGAGATAATATTAAGACCATATCAATTCTGTAACCTAACAGAAGTAGTAGTAAGAGCAGATGATGACATAGAAAGGCTAGGTCAGAAAGTAGAAGACGCTACAATCTTAGGTACAATACAATCTACTCTTACAGACTTTAAGTACCTACGAAAAATTTGGCAAAACAACACAGAAGAAGAAAGACTTCTTGGTGTTTCGCTTACTGGCATACTAGATAATCCTAAATTAGGAAAGGCAGAAGACCTTAAGAGGTTACGAGATATAGCTGTAGATACTAATTTAGGGTTAGCAGTAGAATTAGGCATACCACAATCAACTGCAATTACTTGCGTTAAGCCATCAGGCACTGTTTCCCAACTTGTAGACTCTGCTTCTGGTATACATGCAAGACATTCTGCACATTACATAAGGACAGTAAGAGGAGATAAGAAAGACCCTCTCTCTAAGTTTCTTATAGACCAAGGTATTCCATACGAAGATGATTTGATGCAACCTGACAATACTGTTGTGTTTTCTTTTCCTATGAAGTCACCTACAAAAGCAGTACTAAGAGAAGACTTAAGTGCTGTAACACAATTAGAAAACTGGAAGAACTACCAAGAGAACTGGTGCGAGCATAAACCATCAGTTACCATATCTGTAAAAGAAGACGAATGGTTTGAGGTAGGTTCTTGGGTGTACGATAACTTTAAAGATGTAGCAGGTGTTTCTTTTTTACCACACTCTGACCATACATATAAACAAGCACCCTACCAAGATATAACTAAGGAAGAATATTTAGCCTTAAGTAAGAAAATGCCAAGAAATGTTGATTGGACATTACTTTCCGATTATGAACAAGAGGACAATACCACTGGTACACAAGAGTTGGCATGTAGTGCAGGTGCTTGTGAGATTGTAGACATAACATGATAAGTTTATTAGGTTCTTTACTAGGGTTTGGTACTAGCTTTATGCCAAACATATTAGGTTTCTTTGAAAAGAAACAAGCAAACAAACAAGAGTTGCTTATGTTGGAGGCTAAAGCTAAATACGCATCAGAATTAAGTAAATTAAAACTACAAGAGATGGATGCTCAGGCAGATATAGAAGAAGTAAAAGGTTTGTACAAACATGCTGAGGCATTAGCCCAAGCAAACAAATCTACATTTGTATCTGCTCTACAAGCGTCAGTTCGACCAGTTATAACCTACGCTTTCTTTAGTGTATTTGCATTTGTTAAAATTACTTATGTAATAATGGCAGTGCAGGGCGGAACAGAAGTATTGCCTGCTATTTTAGGGGCATGGGATTCCGAAAGTCAAACCATCTTTGCCGCTATAGTTAGTTTTTGGTTTGGTAATCGTTTATTTAAAACAAGGAGTAAATAATGGCAGGTGGATTAAGTTTTGAAGGGGCAAAAGAAGGAAGTACTCAAGTTTTATTTCCTTTTGGTCCTATGGTTCTTTACCATAAATTGCCTATGTCAGTAGTTAGACAATTAAATAAATATACTAACAAAACTATTAAGAATCAAGAAAAAGCTAAAAAATTAGATCATTCAGATTATCTTGTAGGTAAATTAAAACAAGAAATGTTAATAGAACAGAAAGAGCTAGATAAACATATAGAAGGTTTTAGTAGAATGATATCTGGTTATCTTAATACAGATTTAGGTAGACATTTTAAACAACTAAAAGAAGGTACTGGGTGGCATTTACAGTATACTTCTGCATGGATTGTTCGTCAATTTGCAGGTGAGTTTAATCCTGCACATATTCATACTCAATGTGATTTATCCTGTGTAGGGTATTTAAAACTGCCACCTGAAATAGACAAAGAATGGGAAGAAGATTATAAGGATCATTATCCTTGTAAAGGTCACATAGAATTTTTACATGGTTCTTCTGGAAAAATGCATCAACATACAATGTTAGTTAAGCCTAGTGTGGGGGATTTTTTTATATTTCCTGCTGATTTAATTCACATGGTATATCCTTTTTATTCAGAAGGAGAAAGACGATCTTTTAGTATGAATATATCTGTAGATCAAGGAAATACAAACCAAAATGAAGCAGAGTTTCTAGCATCAAAAGGTCTTAAAAGTTCAGAGTTTGATAAAAAATCGACATGGAATTTAAAAAATCTTGTAGATTAAAAATAAATAGTATATAATATTGCTTCAACCTTTTTAGGAGAAAACAATGGAGTCCCAAATAATATCCCTACTTTTAAGTAGAGAAAACTTTGATAAGGCGAAAGCCCTTGTCACAAAAGATATGTTTGATAAGAAATACAAAACTATCTTTGACGCAGTAATGCACTACCATACTAAGTATGAAGGTGATCTATCAAAAGACAATCTTTTTATGGTTCACAAAAACTTATACCCTGCCATGCCTGACTCCACAAGAGAGTTAGTTGAAGAGGCTATCCAAGATATACCAGAAGACGTAGAAGGCGATCCTAACTTTGTAATGGATACACTTACTGAGTTTTGGCGTAGAGAGATGGCTAGAAAGGTAGGCGAAACAGCTATTGATATATGGAATGGTGACTCAGCCAACTTTGGTGATCTACGAATGATGATCGATCAAATTATAAATCAAGACTCAGCTACTGGCATCCTGTCTATGCAAAGGGAAGAGACAGATGTAGAAGAATTGTTTCTAGACTTTGAAGCAGACCCAGACTTTCCTTTTCCAATAACAACATTAGCAGACGAGATTGCAGGAACATACAGAGGTAACCTAGGTATTATTTTTGCTAGACCTGAAAGTGGTAAGTCATCTTTCTGTGCTTTCTTAGCTGCAGAAGCAATACGTAAGGGGCATAGGGTAGGTTACATTATGAATGAGGAGACAGCTAAACGGATGAAGTCCAGAGTATTAACTGCCTACTTTAATGTACACAAAGAAACTTACATGCAAGAGATAGAAAATATAAAAAGAGTATACAAAGAAGAGATAGAAGATAACCTTTACATTATGGATTCTGTAGGCTCTGATGTTACTGAGATAGATCAGTTTACAAAATTAAATAAAATTGATGTGTTGTTTATAGACCAGTTAGATAAGGTAAAAGTAAATGGCGAGTTTAGTAGAGGCGATGAAAGATTGAAAGAGCTTTATGTAAATGCAAGAGAGATAGCTAAAAGAAATGCCTGCATGGTATGGGCAGTATCTCAAGCAAGTTATGATGCACACAATCGTCAGTTCTTAGACTTTGCCATGCTAGATGGCTCTAAGACTGGCAAGGCAGGAGAAGCAGATATTATTATAGGCATAGGCAAAAATCCTGGTGAAGATGATGATACTCGATTCCTGTGCGTTTCAAAAAATAAAATTTCAGGGTGGCATGGTCACATTGTCTGTGAGATAGATAAACTTACAGGAAGGTATTACGAATGATTTTAACGTTAGATGTAGAAACAACTTTTATAAAAACAGACAAGGGTTACGATCCCTCTCCTTACACCAGAGGCAACCAACTAGTGTCTGTAGGCTTTAAAGAAGATGATAAACCTGTAGAGTATGTATGGTTTTATCACTCAAACAAAGAACCAACACCAGACAATATGAAGATAGTACAAGAAGCTTTAGATAGAGCAGACGTACTACTAGGTCACAACATAAAGTTTGACTTACAATGGCTGTTTGCCGCAGGTTTTACCTACGATGGTGCAGTCTATGATACTATGGTCTTTGATTACATATGGGCTAGAGGTGTTAAAGTTCCTCTAAGTCTTGACGAGTGTTGTCGTAGACACCAGACCAGTACCAAGAAGAAGAAAGAAATTTTAGAAAACTACTTGAAAGAAGGTATAGGATTTGATATAATCCCACCTGAGATAGTAGAGGAATATGGAATTGCTGATGTGCAATCTACTTATGAAGTAGCTGTTAGTCAGTCTAAACAAGAAGGAAAAAGCATTGAGCAAATTGCAGCCCACATTGTACCTGTCTTTTGAGGTAACAAAAGTTTTAGCAGGTATGGAAAGAGATGGCATCAAGATTGATCGTCAAGCCCTTAACCTTGTTAAAGACGAATACACAAAAGAACTAGAAGAACTAGATTTATTTTTAAACAAAGAAGTAACTAGAGTTATGGGAGATATGCCTATTAACTTATCTAGTCCTGATGATAGGTCTAAGCTTTTATTCTCTAGGTCGATAAACAATAAGAAGAATTGGATAAAAACATTTAACTTAGGTTACGAAGTCAGAGGCAACACTAAGAAACCTAAACGTAGAGCCTACATGACTGAGGCACAGTTTAAGAGAGCAGTCGTAAACAACACTACTGTACAACAAAAGTCTGAAGCACAGAAATGTACTCCTTGTAATGGTTATGGAAAAGTAGCTAAGAAAAGAAAAGACGGCACATGGGGTAATGCTAGGTTTATATGTAAGTCCTGCTCAGGTGTAGGAATACAGTACATGCCTACAGGTAGAGTTGCAGGATTTAAGTTAACACCATTAGACCCTAAAGGATGTAGCACTGCAGGATTTAAAACAGATGCAGATGCTCTTTCTCTATACAAGGAAAGAGGTACACCAGAAGCTGTCTTGTTTATAAAAAATTATCTTAGGTATAATGCTATTAAGACTTACCTAAAAACTTTTATTGAAGGTATAGAAAAAAATTTAGATTACTCAGACAGAATACATCCACAGTTTATGCAATGTGTTACAAGCACTGGCAGATTATCTTCTAGGAATCCTAACTTCCAAAACATGCCTAGAGGTAAGACTTTTCCTGTTCGTAGGGCAGTGGTGTCTAGGTTTGAAGGTGGTAAGATTCTTGAGGGTGACTACGCACAGTTAGAATACAGAGTAGCAGGTTTCCTAAGTAAAGATAAGCATGTGTATGATAATGTAGAAGGTGGTGTAGATGTGCACAACCTAACTGCTACTATTATAACAGGTAAAGATAAGGAAGAGATTACGTCTGAAGAAAGACAAAATGCAAAGGCACATACTTTTGCACCGTTGTATGGTGCTACAGGTATGGGATTGCCTGAACATATACATAGATATTACTACCAGTTTACAGATGTGTATCCTGGAATTGGTGAATGGCATATAAGGTTAGCTAACGAGGCTTTAAAATATAAAGTTGTGAGCTTACCTTCAGGTAGGGAATACAGATTTCCCTATGTAAAGAGAACAGCTAGAGGCATTACACATGGCACTAGCGTAAAGAATTATCCTGTACAAGGGTTTGCGACAGCAGATTTACTTCCGTCTGCTCTAGTGCTTACCTTCGAAGAATTTAAGAAAAGAAAACTTAAATCTTTGCTTTGTAATACAGTACATGATAGTATAGTAGTGGATGTACATCCTGATGAAGAGGATCAAGTAATTGAGACTGTCAAAGAATGTATGCTCTCTATCCCTCAGCAAGCTAAAAGAAGATGGGGCATTGATTATGATATGCCTGTTGGCATTGAGATAAAAATCGGAAGCAACTGGCTAGATACTAAAGAAATTTTTTCAAATTAATGCTTGCAATTAATTTATATTTGGCTATAATAATAAGATTGTGCAACTCATAAGGAGTATTATATGACACAACTAGCGACAACCGAGGCAACAGACCTTGTAATTCCAGACAATCTGGATAAATTATCTGTAGAAGAACTAGCAATTATGCTTGGTCAGAAGGATGGCATGGAGAGCCAGTCTTCAGGCGATTCCTTTGCTAGACTATCCATCAATCATTCACCTGAAGACGATGCAGGCAACACTCTGCCTAGAGGTCACTTCGCATTATACAACCCAGATACTAAGCAAAAAATATTTGGTAAAGATGTGACTATGAGAGTTTTCGTAAGAAGGTTTATGTATAGCTTATGGGATAATGAGCAGGGTGCATACTCAGTTCGTAGTACTCAACAAGCTAAACTGAATGATTTATTTCCAGACAATGAGGGTGGCTTTAAATGTGGTAAGCTAACTCGTAAGGAAATAGAAGACTTAGGAACTGAGTCTCCAGAAGCTGCGGCATCTGCTATGGTCAAGTGTAACCAAGTGTTATACGGTCTAGTGACTATTGCCGATGGTAAAACAGCGACAGGTGAAGAAGCTCCTGTAGAGAATATACCAGTAGTATTTTATGGTAAGGGTGCAAGTTTTGTTCCTATCTCTCAGTACTTCAAAGATTTAGATTCTAAGAACCTACTAACATGGAATGTTAATTCTAAGTTACATTCTGTGCGTCATAAGAATGGTGCTACTATTTACTATTCAACAAACATGACTGTTTCTGACACAGTGGATTTTTCTAAGGAAGACAAGGTGCTGTTACAAGCCATTGCTGACTCGATTAATTCATACAATCTCCGAGTGTCAGGAGAACACACTGAGGCGAATAATGGTCTTGGTGCTGATGCTATCGACCTTGCTGCTGTCGAGGCATAAATGAACTCTATTCAAATTCTTATACAAGACTATTTGAGTAGAGGGATTAAGGGGGAGGCAGAAATGCCTTCCTCTCTAATCTCTGAATTTAAAGAAGCTTGCGGTCAAGCTTTAGAGAAACAATTTTCTAGAGAGCCCAGAGAGCATAAGCTACGTTTGTCAGCTTTAGGCAAACCCTTATGTCAACAGCAATCAGAAAAATTAGGAATAGAACAAGAATTTAGTTACAATGCAATCATGCGTTTCTTGCTAGGAGATTTAGTAGAAGCTTCTCTTATTGCAGTTATGAAAGCAGCAGGCATTGAAGTACAAGAAGAACAACAAAAAACAAAAATTAATCTAGACGATACAGATATCAACGGAACTTTAGACGTAGTAATAGATGATAAAGTTTATGATATTAAATCTGCTAGTCCATATGCGTTCCAAAATAAGTTTGGAAAATTCGGTGGCTACGCTAAGGTGAAAGAAGACGATCCTTTTGGGTATGTAGTCCAAGGTTATGCCTACGCTCAAGGTGTAGACAAGCCCTTTGGAGGGTGGATCGTTGTAGACAAATCGTCAGGTGAGGTCACGGTTTGCGAAGCTCCAGATATTCAAGAGCAAGATAAGCAAGATGCTTTAGACGCAGCCACCGTTAATGTACGCAAGTTAAAGAAAACAAAACGTATTGAAAAACAATTTAAACCTACAGATGAAATAGATAAAGGAGAACCTACAGGTAATAAACTGTTACCTAGAGAATGTGGGTTCTGTGGATTTAGGCATAACTGTTGGTCTAAGGCACAGTTCTTACCTAAGCATACATCAAGAGCTAAAAACCCTCCGTATGTTTGGTATACTAAGGTAGCTAAAAATGCCCATACTTAAAACACACAATCTTTCTGTAGCAGACTTTACAGAAAACGAAAACATATACTATCTGTTTCCTGATAACTGGAGCCACCAGAAAGGCTCTAACATAGTTAAGATACTTAGAGACAGTGACCATGGTATCCCTTTGTATACAGGTCTATCGCCTATTAAACCTTTTGATGAAGAAAGAGGCATGAGACAATTAGATGAAAGTCTAGAAGTAGTAAAAAATATACTTATGCAAAAAGGTTTAGTAGTAGTTCTAATAAATGAATTTTACCAAGACATAGACTACGATCACGGTGAGCTTTATGAAAAAGAAATACTAGATAGTATACATGAAATATTAAATATAGGATGCCCTAAAGATGTTAAAGTTACCATATAGATCAAAGTTTGAAATAAGTATTGCTGCAGACTTAGGTAAGAAAAACATAGGTTTTGCGTATGAGCCTGAGACATTTAGTTATGTACCAAAGATAAGATCATATACTCCTGACTTTTATATAAAAGAAAAAGACTTTTACATTGAAGCTAAAGGTAGGCTTACAACTAATGATAGAGTTAAGCACCTTATGATTAAAGAACAATGGGAAGACTTAGACATACGATTTATATTTGTACAGGCAGACAACAAAATATTAAAAGGTTCAAAAACTACATATGCAGATTGGTGTAATAGACATGGTTTTCTTTGGGCACAAGGAACTATACCTATGGAGTGGATTAATGAGTGATGATGAAATGAATATAACTTTTGAGAAAGATGAAAACATAGAAGGTTTTGTTAAGGCTCTTGACTTAAAGGATGGTAATCTCTATCTTGTAATTAAACCAGAAGAAGATGGGTTTCAGATTATAGGTGCAGATAAATTACCTTTAGGTACAGGTAACGAAATATCAACTAAGATGTATATATTGTTTGCAGGTCTTATGCATATGGCTACAGAACAACAAGATTTAGTTATGGAAGCAGGTAACTATGCTATTGGTGAAGAGATAGATAGGAAAGAAAGAGAGAAGCTTAGAGAGAAAGGAGATAACATTGTCCAGTTCCCTAAAAAATAAAACACAAATGCAGACATTAAAAGCGTTTGCTGCAACTATAGATTTTAAATATAATGAAGGTAAGTTACTTGATGAAGTTCTTGCTTACATAATAAAAACCTACACCCAACACTACTCAAAAGATAAATACCAAGCCACAGAGTTTATTATAGACGCAGGGCATGGTAAAGGTTTTTGTATCGGCAATGTGCTTAAGTATGCACAACGGTACGGAAAGAAAGGAAGTCACGAAGATCATAAGAAAGACTTGCTTAAGATAATACACTATGCTATCATAGCGTTGTTTATTCACAATAAAGAAGGAAACGAAGATGACTGAAGACATAAAGAAAGAACGAGCCCATAAAGAAGATGGCACGTTTCAGGCAGACAATCCTGATACGCCAGATCAAAATGAGGCTTTTAAACCTGTAAGGTTTTACCTTATGCAGGACACCCTTGCTAATACTATCTTGCAAAAACTAGCAACCTTACCTTACGGTGAAGTTAGTGAAATGCTTAACAGTGTTAGAGCTATGCAACATGTGTTAGTAGACCCAACTACTAAAAAAGTAGTGGATCAAGCTGTTGCAAAACCCACCAAAAAATAGAGCAGTCCTTGCTCAACTGACTGTAGAATTAAGTCAGGATGGTAAAGTGTATCTAGAGAATCAAACTCTTGATCCTAAGCTTTTTAGACAGGCAATGGATGATTGGAATGATACTTATGAAGGTACACTTACCCTAACTAACCTACTACATGAACTAAAACGTGAAATGGAGCTTTTACAAGAGAAAATACCTAGTTTTCTTAGGTAATGCTCTGTAACGCCCACACAAGCTCATACAACAAAATGTGCTGTTTTGGTATGTCTACTATTAGGTGTGTACTAAAAGGGGCTTAGAAACGATTCTGAGGAACTTTTTTTTACAGAACCTGTGTTAAACAAATAATTATTACTGCATATGATGCTAAGTGCAAAATATCTTCCATCTTATCTCCTGTGTATGGAAAGGGTTAGTATAATTATAGTATACACCCCAAATGCACATTTGTCCAATCAATAGTTGTGATAAGAAGTATTTATATTGTAAATATTAGTTAGCTAACGGATTGTCGTTGTTGCCTACTTTGTCTACCCTACTCTCAGTTCTATCCATTCTGTTCTCAAGATTGTCTACTCTTGCAGTTAAAGTTGCTACAGATTCTTTTACTGGATTAAGATTAACACTTTTTTTAGTTTTAGCTTCTATTTGATCTAAGCGTAGGTTAAACTGCCCCCACGTGTAGAAACCTCCTCCGATTGCAGTGATGACCCCCACAATGGTGATGTACTGCTGAAGCTTTGGTAATATGTTTTTCATATCATTCTCCTTAATTTACCAATGTCTAAAAACACCTGCTATTATAAAAAAACAAGTAAGCCATCCTAAGACTCTATCTGTTTTTAATATAAATTTTTTTATTAAATACATTATTTTTTTCCTACATAAAGACCAAACCAAGCTGCACCTGCACCCACAATAACAGATACAAAAGCTGATTGTGAATTGGTGGGGTCTGGTAAAGTCATAAACCACATAGACGTTTTATAAAACATCAACCCATAAAGGCTTATCAGAAGTCTAGGAAAGACCCTCCACTTATCAAAACCTTCAGCATTATTGTACCATGACTTTTTAGGTACCTCTACTATCTTTATCTCTGGTTCACTCATACTATCTCCTATCTATAAAAATGCCTACAGGCTGTTGACCCATAATGCTATACAAAGTATCCATACTGTCAGATACCATATTACCATACCCTGCGTTATCTCCTAGAGTTGCACTTGCATATATAGCAGTCGGTGCGTACCAGTTTGTTTGGTCTGTTATGTTAGCAGTGGTATAATCAGAGAAGTTAGGTACGTAGTTCATGTAGGCAATTAAATTAGATTGTCCTTGTGAATCATATTGTCCAGACTCCTCTTGTTGTGTTTGTGATGACTCTTGCTGTGCCCTTATGTTGTTAGCTACAATCTCTTCTGCTATCTGTTCTGCTTCAGATGATGTAACCATAGTGCTTGTAACACTTTCTATTTGGTTTTCCATAGACGTAACTTGTACCTCAGCCATCATTACAGATGGTGTATTATCCATAGAAGGCATGGGTAATATTTCTATAGACTGTAAAACGTTGTTTGTTTGTACTTGTGCAGATGCTATCTGATCTGAAATACTAGGAGAGCTAGATACAGATGATGCACCTGAACCTCCTGATACTGCAGAAGCTGTAGTGCTAGATGTGCTAGAAGAGTTGCTACCTGCATAACTATTAGCTATAGAATTACTAACTACAGAGTTTACATTTGTAGTAGATACTACGTTCCTACGTCTAGTTCTTCGTTCAGGTCTATCTCCTGGCTCCTCAACAAGTTCTTCACTAATCTCCTCTTCTTCAAATTCTTCTTCATATTCTTCTTCAAACTCTTCTTCCGTTTCTCCAAGTTCTTCTCTCTCCTCAGTTTCTTCTACTATCTCTTCTTCAAAGTCTTCAAATTGTTCTTCAAAAAGTTCCCTGTCCATCTCATCTTCAAAGTCAAAGTGTTCATCCATATGTTGAGCAAGCTCTACAAACTCTTCTTCTGTTAATCTTATCTCAGGTAAAGTATCTAAAGGTATTACATCTATCTCTATAATATTTAGTGGTCCTTCTTCGTAATCACCCAGAGTAACATCCCCACTAAAAGGTATATCATCAATACTGAAATTGTCTTCATGTTCTATTACATCCCTGCTATCATATTCAATATAACTAACCCCACTAAAATCATCGTGGAAGTCACCAGTATCACTCCTGCCATCAGTAATCGTAGAAAAAACAAGTG
>MDSW01180622.1_pt1 | contig 12524 bp, 17 predicted proteins | sample 811171 | NCBI WGS metagenome assembly MDSW01 (sample SAMN05326641, study PRJNA326480) | marine metagenome | isolation source: seawater | place: Atlantic Ocean: North West | collected 2012
CAAGAGGGATTTGGAATTGTTTTTCTTGAAGCAGCTGCCGCAGGAGTTCCACAAGTAGCGGGAAATAGTGGGGGGGCGGCAGAGGCAGTAGAGAATGGAAAAACTGGAATAGTGGTCGATCCGCCAAATGACCCTATAGCGGTGGCATCAGCCTTAGAAGAAATTTTGACGAATGAAAGTAAGCGAGAAGAAATGGCAAGAGCATCGCGTGAACGAGCAGTAAAACACTTCTCTTACGATCAGCTAGCTAAAAAATTGGAAGAAGGAATTTCTTCAGTTGAAATTAAGTAAATCATGGAAACGTTATCTGAGAAAGCAATACTAGACATCAACCGTTGGGGAACAATAATTTTCTTCTTCTTTGTTCTGGGGTCGGTAATCTCAGAAGGTCTCCTCAGAACCGCTTCACTTGTATTTAACCTTTCACTATTTGCTGTAGGTTGCATCGCTTTCATGACTGCCTTTGTCAGAGCAGTGAGGAGAAGCAGGAAAGAAGTTATTAGCGTTGGTGGCCTATATTTCCTTTCAGGGTGTGCGCCTAAAAACGTGAGAAGATTAATGATGGGATTACTAGTTATTCAAACAGTAGTTTCGCTTACAGCAGCGTCACTCCGACCTTACACAGTTGTGGCATCCTCTGTTCTAGTTCCAGTATTTGGCCTAGGCCTGTCAGGACTATGGGCGGCTAACTATGGAAAATTTGAAACAAGATAAGGAAAAGAATTTCCACCCTTCAAGATACGCGTTAAAGTCAAATTAGAGGAGAGACACATGACAGACCACGCAAGCCAAAGAGTTCTTATAGAAGCTTCCCCAGAAGAATGCTTCCAGACTGTTATAGATGTGGAGAGTTACCCGGACTGGATTGATGACATTAAAGAGGCAAAAATAGTAGCTTTTGATGATGACGGAAGAGCAGGAGATGCTATTTTTCGCAGTGCAGCAATGGGCAGAAGTAGCACATACACCCTTCGTTATAGCTACGGTTCCAATCCACTGAGAGTGGCTTGGCGGTTACTCGAAGGTGACATCATGCGCCGAATGGACGGCGAGTACGAATTCTCAGAAGTCGAAGGTCAACCGGGAGTTAGCCAAGTTCATTATCACTTAGAAGTAGATCTACTCGTTCGGCTCCCTAGTTTTGTTAAACGCAGAGTGGAGGCAAAGATAGTTCATAGTGCTGTTGAAGACCTTAAGTCACGAATTGAGTCCGCTAGTAGATCCTCTGAGGGCTCTGAATCTCAACCCCCGTTGATGACTTGATGAGTGCTCAGCTCGCTTACAACTCATCCGTTGAATAGTTAAAATCAGGTCAATATGCCGGTATTGTTTGCGGCCGTTTCTGCCGTATTTTACGGGGTGGGCGATGTTCTTGGGGGCGTGGGAGTTCAACGTTCAAACCGGAATGGTGCAGCTATCTCAATGGCAGCTGTAGCGAACATAACGAGTGTCATTTTTCTTACAGCATTCGTATTAATAAGCCCACCGGAAGAAGTTCTTTTAGGAGACGTATTGTGGCCTGCGCTTGCCGGGCTTTTAATGGCAATTACCCGGCCCCTCTTATACGAGGGGATGGCCCGCGGTCCAATAACAGTCTTTGCTCCAGGCTTTGGATTGACAATGATTGCCATTCCCGCAGTAATAGGCCCATTAATTGGTGAATCTCTCTCCCTCTTAGAAGTTCTCGGAGTGATTCTTGCCATCCCTGCAGTGGTGCTTCTTTCAAGTCGAGATGGCTTGCCAAAAATGGAGGAAATATTGAAGAGCCGAGTGATCGGGTTATCGCTGTTAGTGGGAACAAATATTGGAATAGCAGGAATCTTTACTTCTCAAGCAAATCCTGAAGCGGGCCAACTTCCTGTTTTAATCATATTAGGAATGGGAGTGGTGATCTTAACTCCTGTTGCCCGAATTCGGTCTGGTTCCTTTTGGCCAGATATTGAAGTAAGAAAATTTGGTTTCGTCCTTGGTTGCACCAGTGGAATAGCTTTTATTTTAAGTACCGCAGCATACATGCGTGGCTCGGTGGCAGTAATAACTGCTCTAATCGCACTATGTCCGGGCGTCAGTGTAGTTGTGGCCTGGAAATTCCTTAAAGAGGAAATATTTGGACTGCAAATAGTTGGAGGAATTTTTGGATTGGCATCAATAATGTTTTTCTCAATCGGAGCTTGACTGCCGATGAACTATGAACACACACAAAAGGTATCAGTGGTTAAAGATCTTCTTTTGGTCTCTCTCTTTATTCTCGGGCCTTTGATTCCAGGATGCATATGGTGGGGGTATCCACTATTTGTAGTGCTACTGCAAGCGCTTCTTCTACCACTAATTTTCTTCTTATTCGTATTTCCAATTTCACAGTCAACCATTTCTTTAACTAGTGATTATTTGGAATTCAGATTTCGATATAAGTGGCCAAAACTGGTGATTGACTTATCAGACATTCATTCCGCTGCAACAAAAGAAGTCTCGCTTTGGCGCGGATGGGGGATAAACACAGATGTAAAAGGAAGAAAATTTTGGCGAGTTAGAGAACGTCAATGCATTGAGATTTTAAAGAAAGACGGTAAACGATTCCTTTTAGGAACAAATGACGCTGAAACTTTGACTATGTTTCTTTCAAGTGCTTTAGAGAAAACATGAACTAATTCCAATTTCTACTCCGCTGAACTGCTTCTACCCATTTCTCGTACTCACTATCAACTAATAAATCTTCCTTGGAGGGAAGCGCTGTTCTTTCAGCTTTCCATAGTTGTGCAAGATCTTCAGTCGATGCCCAAACTCCTTCTGCTAGTCCAGCCAGCCATGCCGCACCAAGGGCAGTTGATTCCGCTGTAGCAGAACGAGTAACCGGAATTTTTAATTGATCAGACTGGATATCCATCAAAAGGTTCATTGCCGACGCTCCACCATCAATTCTTAGATCATTCACTGGATGCCCATTTGCACGCATCGCATCAACTACATCACGGGTCTGAAATGACATCGACTCAATTACAGACCGAGCAATTTCTCCGCGGCCAGTTCCTCTCGTTAAGCCAATGATCATGCCGCTGGCTCTAGGGTCCCACCAAGGACTACCCAAACCATTAAAAGCAGGAACGGTGTATACACCTCCGCAGTTCGGGACACTTAGAGCAACTCCCTCAAGATCGGAAGCTTGATCAATGATTCCTAAACCATCTCTAAGCCATTGGACAGTTGATCCCGAAGAAAAAATTGAACCTTCTAAGGCGTAGACGGACGGCTGGTCAAAGAGTTTCCACGCAATAGTTGTTAAAAGCCCATTTACTGGGGCCGGGAGAGTGTTTCCAAGATTTGCAAGTACAAAACCGCCGGTGCCATAGGTGTTTTTTGCTTGCCCTGAAGTGAAGCAAGCCTGACCAAAGAGAGCAGCCTGCTGGTCCCCGGCAATGCCACTTATAGGTATGCCAGGTTTTACTGGACCTTCTGGGCCTGTTTTTCCAAATCGTCCAGCGGAACTCATTACTTTCGGTAAGGCTTTGATAGGCACTGATAGAAGTTCACAGATTTCTTCCGACCATTCTTCGCTAGAGATATCAAAGAGCATCGTTCTGCTGGCGTTTGAAGGATCAGTAGCGTGAACTTTGCCACCAGTTAAGTTCCAAAGTATCCAAGAATCAATCGTTCCTAGGCGCAAGTCAGTGTCATTAGTAACTCCGCCTTCGTTTAGAAGCCATGAATATTTTGTTCCAGAGAAATAGGGATCTAACACGAGTCCTGTGGATGTACGAATAAGATCTAAATAGCCTTTTTCGAGAAGTTCTTCACAACGGTCAACTGTACGACTATCTTGCCACACGATTGCTTTATGTAAGGGTTGTCCAGTGGAAGCGTTCCACGCCACGACTGTTTCGCGTTGGTTCGTGATTCCAATGCCAATGATTGGTTCAGTGATTCTTGAACATACGTCTTGCAGGGTTTCTGAAACAGAGTCCCAAATTTCTACTGGATCATGTTCAACCCAGCCGGGGCGTGGAAAATATTGGGTTAATTCACGCTGTGAAATATCCACGATCGAACTGTCCGCGTCTATAACGAGACTTCGAACACTAGTGGTTCCTGCATCAATAGCTAATAAGTAAGACATATAAAAAGTATGGTCAACGTCTTCAAGATTTTAGTGGAAGTTGTGAATCTTGTATGTAAGTCAGATAGTTGGAGCAACGAACAGCTTCACCATCAGCAGGAGGTTCCCCGTCGCTCACTGGAGCATTCACTGCTGTGGTCTGATCATCGCGCCTTAGTAATACGAGCACTTCATCTATTTCAATTCCCTTAAGCAATTCAGTAGAAGTGCAAACTAGCATCGCAAATGCGAGCTGGTTGCTGGCCGAATCATCAGTTGGGAAGCCGTCAAGAGTGTCGAGGTACACAAGAAGAGTTGAACCTTCAAGAGTAGTTCCGACCAAAGAACTTCCTTCAGCGAATGGGGACACCAGCCCTCGCTCTTGTTCATCAGCAGTGGGACCATTGAGAATTTGTTCAAGGATGGTGTTCACTGAACCATCGGGTTCGATTTCTCGTTCAACAGTTTCGAGAAACATTGATCCTTCATCTGAATCTTTTGCAAGAAATATTTGGACAGTTTCAAGAATGGAAGGAGCTTCAGTAGTTGTGACAGCGCCTTCAATAAGCGTGTCTGGCAATTCTGCTGAGAGGCTACGAGGGTTATCTTCGAAAGTAATACCACAGGAAGAGAGGATGAATATAGAGAACAGCAAGACTCTCGAAAGTGAAATGATATTTCCCATTATTCGGACCCTATCTCTTCCATCATCGGTAGTTGAATGATAAATCTGGCCCCAGATTTTTCATCAAGTCGGTCTTCTACCCATACTTGGCCACCGTGAAGGCGTATATCTTCGTGAACCATGCTTAGGCCTAAACCACTACCGGTATCGTCGCCACGCCGGCCAGCAGAACTACCACGTGAGAAACGATCAAATATTTCAGATCTTTCTGATTCTGCCACTCCTGGCCCTGCATCTTCTATTGCAATTTCAACATAGTCTTCTTTACTGGAAATCGACACAGCGGTAATCCCACCTCCATGTTGGATACCATTTGTCAGCAGGTTTGAAAGTGCTCTACCAAGACGACGTTTATCTCCACGGACGTAAAGATCTGAGATTGGTGTCAATTCAACAAGAATTGATGAATCTATGCGAAGAGTTCTTAGAGTCGCAGATACTAATGAGTGAATCTTTATTGAAGAATTTTCAAGAGAGGCGACCCCTCCATCAAACCTAGAAATTTCTAGTAAGTCTTCAACGAGCCTACTGAAGCGCGATAAATCTATTGACAATAAATCAAGAGCAGTTTTTGATCGTTCTGATAGCTCGTTTCGACGGGCCTCTAATACCGCAACACTCGAAGTAAGAGTCATTAGAGGGCTTCGGAGTTCATGACTCACATCAGAAGCAAACCGGGCATCACGTTGAATTCGATCTTCAAGTGCTTTAACCATTTCATTGAATGATTCAGTAAGAACATCGAGATCAGGGTCGTGTTGCTCTTCCAAGCGTGTATCAAGATTTCCTCCTGCAATAGCAGCAGCAGCTTCACCAACCCGACGTAAAGGTCGCAGTGTTCTTCGACTGGCCCATAAGCCAATAAGAGCGCCGAGGATAGTGGTAAAAGTTGCAGCCCCAACAATAATTATTTGAAGATTGTCCAGCGTGCTATCCACATCACTTAGATCAACAACCTCGAAATAGTCAGCTTCAAAAGCAACAAGCGGAATTCCTATCGTTAGGTATGGGCGTTCTTCTATAGAGGAGCGCATTTGCCCAGGTTCCCCTTCGCCCACTTGGATCACTAGTGAGGACGGAAGGTCTGTGTACCCGATTTCTGTTCCAGGGAGCCAACTATCATTTAACCGCACGATGGTTTGTGCGCCTTCTATTCGAGTTAACGAGTCAATGATTCCGGGAACATCTTCAATAGTTGATTCTGGAGTCAACTGGTTGCTTAGACGGCTGGCGTTATTAACGGCAATTGCGGCTGCGGAAGCTTCACGGTCATCAACGAGTTGTTGGCGAGTGAAAGTAAGAGTTGCGATGGCGAGAAGCAGTGATATGGCTAGTCCACCAATTGCGTAAGAAAAGAGAATTCTTGTTTGTAAACCAAAACTGAATGATCGAGAAGTTGGCGTTGAATCCATCGTGATGGCTAGACATCTAGGGCTGTAATTTGTAGCCCATACCTCTCATAGTGATTATGTAACGAGGTTTAGCAGGGTCATTTTCTACCTTGGTTCGTAATCGTCTGACATGGACATCTACTAATCTTCCATCTCCGAAGTAGTCGTAATCCCAAACACGTTGAAGAAGGTCTTCGCGACTCAAAACTCGTCCGGGGTTGCTTGCCAATTCAACTAAAAGTCGGAATTCGGTTCGTGTAAGGTAGATCTCTCTTTCGTCAACCAGGACCACTCCTTCTTCAGGGATCACCTCAAGTCCGTCAATCTGAATTCGACTCACTCCGCTATCGCTAGATCTCGCTCTTCGAAGTAGGGCTCGAATGCGGGCCGATAGTTCTTTTGGAGCAAAAGGCTTTGTCAAATAATCGTCAGCACCTGCTTCCAATCCCGCTACTACATCGTGGGTGTCATTTCTTGCGGTAACCATGATTATCGGTACATCGCTAGTTCTCCTAATACTTCGACAAACTTCAAATCCGTCCATCCCAGGAAGCATGATGTCAATTAGTACAACATCAGTTGGATTCCGAGTAAAGGAAATGAGGGCATCTTCGCCTGTGGCTGCTTCATCAACACTCCACCCCTCTTCTTCCAGTGCTAAGCGAACAGAGGTTCTAATTCTTTCGTCGTCTTCGACGGTGAGTATTTGAGTTTCTGAAACTGACATAGTTTTACCTAAAAGGACTATCTAAATAGTTTAGGCCTCATTCTTAGTTAAAGTTTGTAACAACTCAAGTAGTTGCCCATGAATTACAGAAGGGGCGGCAATAACATACTCTCCTGTCGGGAAGTTTCCCTCTAAATCTGAGACTTTTCCTCCAGCTTCTTTAATGATGATTAGACCAGCAGCTATATCCCAGAGGTTTAGTCCTTGTTCAAAGTAGGCATCCACTTTTCCATTAGCCACACAACTCAAGTCGTAAGCGGCGCTACCTGATCGTCTAATATCTCTGATCTTTGGAAGGACTTCAGATAGAACTTTTCCTTGACTCAAACGTTTTTCAGCAAGATAACTAAACCCCGTTGCAACTAGTGCTTGTGAAAGATCAGACACTGAACTCACTCTAATTTCTCTTCCGTTGCTGGTCGCTCCCATCTTTGACGCAGCAGCGAATTCTTCTCCAGAAGTCGGATCAATGATCACTCCAGCAATAATCTCCTCATTGATGGCAACTCCAATAGAGATGGTGAACCCAGGAAGCCCATAGAAGAAGTTTGTAGTGCCATCAATGGGGTCGATGATCCATTTAACTCCAGAGGAGCCAGCGACGGCAGTTCCCTCTTCACCAATAATTTCATCATTAGGTCTTTGAGCGTTCAAAAAACTCATGATCTCTTTTTCTGCCCAAGTGTCTATTGTCGTAACAATATCTGTAGGTGAACTTTTAGTGTCGAGACTATTAGTTTGTCCTGCGGCAGACTTAATCTCTGCAGCAACTAGGCGTCCGGCTTGCAGGGCTAAGTCTCTGAGTTCTGCTGGCTCAGCCATTTAGGTCTCATCTGCAGAGTGACGATCGCGAATCAACTGTTGTTGCTCGTTTGTCTTCCATTCAGACATGGCTCGCAAAGTAAGAACGCAAATTATTCCAACTCCGATCGCTGCTATTGCTGCCCCACCTATACCGACGCTGCTGGATAACACGACACAATCTCCAGAACATTGAAGGTCAGTGACTGTATAGCCAATGAGTCCTCCGCAGAACCCAGATAAGACAATCGCTAAAAAGGAAAGGATTCGAGCGGAACGAGAGGGAGCAGCAGATTTTAATGAATTTAATCGACTTTGATTTGGAGATTCCATAATTTATGAGACTACCGTCCTCTATAGAGGAGAAGGTGAAAGAATAGGCAAATGAGTAGACCTAAAGAAATTTATGGTGTTTGGGGAGTGTTGCAGGAGCCACAAACTAAGAAGGTTTTACTTGTAGCGAATAGGCGACGTAGAAATAAAGTCGATTGGAGTTTGCCGGGTGGGCTTGTAGACGAAGGCGAATCGTATCCTGAAGCTTTAACAAGAGAAGTAGAAGAAGAATCAGGTCTTCTTGTGGAGAACTGGTCTCAGCTTCTTTATAGGAATCAGATTAAGTATCGAAACCGTTCTAACGGCAGAAAGGACTTTAATTTCAATACCGAGGTGTATTTAGGTGTTGAATGGTCAGGTTCTTTGGAATTCAATGACCCGGATGGCATCGTTGAGCATGGTCTTTTCGCTAAGAGGTATTTAGTTGATTATTTATTAAGCGATAGAGGCCTGCAGATATGTGAGCCGCTTAATGAATGGCTGGATCGTCCATGGAGGGGGAACCCAAAACACTTTTCTTACCGAGTGGATGGTGAAGGCTTAGATCAAAAGATAAGGCGAGTAGAAATCAGATGAGTGCAGGGCTCTCCATTCTTCACGTGGATATGGATGCCTTCTTTGCAGCAGTCGAAGTGGTCCAGGATCCAACTCTTGTTGGAAAACCAGTTGTTGTAGGAGGAACAGGAAGAAGGGGAGTAGTAGCAGCTGCATCGTATGAAGCAAGAAAATATGGCATCCATTCAGCAATGCCTTCTCATCAAGCTCAACGCCTTTGTCCTGATTTGATTTCTTTACCGGGTAACTATTCGTTGTATGAGGAAGTGAGTCGTCGAGTTATGAAAATTTTTCGCGACTTCACACCTTTAGTTGAACCACTGTCCTTAGATGAAGCATTTCTGGATGTATCAGGAAGTAAACATTTGCTCGGAGAGGCTATTGATATTGCTAAACAAATTCGTGAAAGAGTTTTTGAATCTGAGCGTCTTACTTGTTCTGTTGGAATTGCTCCAAATAAGTTTCTAGCGAAACTCGCTAGTGATGAAGCAAAGCCAAAAATTCTTGGCACCACAAAGACAGCTGGTCAAGGTATTTGTGTTGTGACAGAAGAGAATCTTGAAGATTTTCTGATGCCGTTACCTGTTGGGGCAATATGGGGAGTTGGCCCACAAACAAAAAAACGCTTAACACGTCTTGGTGTGAAAACCGTAGGAGATTTAGCAAAACTTCCAGTTTCCACTCTTACCAAATCTTTAGGTAAGGCAGCCGGAACTCAACTATGGCGGTTATCTAGAGGTATAGACACTCGATTAGTTGTTCCCGACCAGAAGTTGAAGTCGGTGGGGCATGAAGAAACTTTTGTTCAAGACAAATACGAAGATGAGGAATTGAATAAGGAGCTATCGCGGATAGTTGATGCGGTGGCAAGCAGATTAAGGAAGTCGGAGAAACTTGGTAGGACGATCACAGTGAAACAACGCACCCCGGAATTCGTGACTAAGAGTAAATCTAAAACTCTTCCAAATGCAACAAATACCAGTGCGGAAATTCTTGACACAGCAAGAGACCTATTGGGGGAAATGGATACTTCAATGGGGGTGAGACTTTTGGGAGTATCAGTTAGCAATCTCCAAGATTTAGAAGCACGCCAACTTCAATTAAATGACCACAAACAGTCACTTTGGGGACAAGTTGATGAAGCTATTGACGACATACGCGAACGCTTTGGCAAAAATGCTATTGGGCCAGGATCTACCCTCGGTTCATCTGGGGTTCGGCCAAAACAAAAAGGCTCTCAACAGTGGGGGCCGCAAAAAAATGATTAAACCAGGTGCCATAGTTGAGTGAGAACATGTAATGTTAAAATTAACAGTGCAGTAAGTTAAGGGATGCGCATGCCATTATCAGAAGACGAAGAACGAATTCTCAATGAAATCGAAGATCAGCTTTATGAAACTGATCCTGATTTAGCACGCGAAGTCTCTGAGACCACTGTTTACACTCATCCGTTAAGAAACTTAAAGTGGTCAATAGCGGGCTTTGTAGCATCTGTGGTGATGATGATATTGACTTTGTCAACTTCCTATATTCTTTCGTTCATTGGTTTTCTAGGAATGTTGGGTTTTGCATTAGCGCTTGAACGAAATGCACGTCATTTGGGAAGAACTGGAATGCAACAAGCATCACAATCGGCACGTGGATCAGCACTTCGACAAAGTTTTGGAAGCACTACCGCGAAAATGAGAGAGCGTTTCCAAAGAGGAGAACACGGGCGTTCGTGAACTCAATCTTCAAAATAATCAATCCTTTAAATAGGTATTGGTTATGAGATTACGTTTGGTTTTTGAAGTCATTAATTTGCTTATTCGACAGCCGCGGCTATGGGGAACAGCAGTCGTTCAAGTGTTTCGAACTGCCGAATCAGGTTGGTGGAAGCGGACTCCATTTTTTCCTAAGCCAGCAAATTCGTTTATTGAGTTCAGAAGTAAAACTCAGTATGGGTCAATTGAGATGGATCAGATGCAAGCCAGGGACATTCTTGTCTGGCTTGAGTGGGTAAAAAAGTTTTCAAAATCAGCCTAACAGTCACCCTGTTAGCTTTACGTTCCCTTTAAGGCCCTCTTATTTCCTTACGCGTTCTTAAATGAACGTTTTATCGCAAGGTAAACGGCTATAAAAAATCCTACAAATTCAAGGATGCTCCTGAATAGCGAAAATCATGATTGCTGCAGATGAAGGTGAGATGACTAAAATTTTCTTATTTTTCCACATTCTTATTGAAAAATGGTAGAAATACCCATAATATGGAGCGATGTGGAGTAAAAGGGAATACGTGTGAACGTGGCCCGTTTCCGCAGGGTTTAGAGAAAGGAGAGAGTTATGGCATTTGTTGGAACCTATGAGCACACTTTGGATGCTAAAGGTCGCCTTGTTCTCCCAGCAAAATTCAGAAGCCACTTTGCTGATGCTGCTTATCTCGCTCCTCATGATGGATGCATAGGACTTTGGACTCCAGAAGGTTTTCAAGAAATGACCGAGAGGCTTCTAGAAGAAGCTAGAGATGGAGTCATCTCACCAGGTGTTTTACGACGTTTCTCTTCAATGTCAGAAGAAGTTCGCCCAGACGCCCAAGGCAGAATCATGATGCCCTCACGGCTACAAGAGTTCGCAAATTTAGACCGAGAAATAATTATTTGCGGAGCTATCCAAAGGATCGAAATCTGGAACGCTTCTTCATGGGAAGCAATGGCAGACGAGTTAGATGAGTCAGTAGAAATCGCTTTTCAGCAGGGAAGTGGGATCTAATCAATGAGAAGGGGGGGGACGCCATAACACTCAAAGGGATCATATAAAAAATTAGGTTGTTGGCAGTCTCTCGATTAGTTGATGAGAGGTCCCTACTCCACCCGCTTGTCATCAATTGGCTATCCAAGTATCTAATCGAGGGGCTGCCAACAACCTAAGAGCCCAGTTTGAATTCTTAGCGATTAGTCATGAATGGATCACAAACCTCATTTCAATACCAACATAAATCGGTTATGACGGAAGAAATATGCTCCGCCCTTATTGACGTTCCTCCTGGGGTGATTTTGGATGCGACTGTTGGCGGAGGAGGACACACTCTCGCTCTTTTAGAACTCAGAGATGATTGGAATGTAGTAGGAGTTGACCGAGATCAGGTAGCCATCGAAGCAGCAAGCGGGAAGATTGCAGACTATAAAGATCGTTGCATACTACGACAGAGCGAATTCGTTGATTTCCCTAAAGTTCTACAAGAACTAGATGTAAAAGAACTTTCAGGTTTTGTTTTTGATTTAGGTGTTTCCTCGGTGCACTTTGATGTAGCCGAGCGTGGGTTTAGTTATACAAAAGAAGGTCCGCTGGATATGCGTATGGACCAACAACAGTCGTTGACTGCGTATGAAGTAATAAATGAATACTCAGAGCCTGATTTAAATCGAATTATAAAAATGTACGGCGATGAACGTTTTTCACGAAGAATAACAACCGCTATTGCTAATCAACGTCCCATAACTAACACTTTAGAGTTAGCCGAGATAATAAAATCCGCTATTCCTGCCCCAGCTAGACGAACGGGCGGCCATCCTGCCAAGAGAACATTCCAAGCAGTCCGGATTGAAGTAAACAGCGAACTAAAACAACTTTCGGAAACATTGACGGAAGCTGTTAAATGGCTGGTTCCTAAAGGGCGTGGTGTAGTGCTTTCCTACCATTCCGGAGAGGATCGGATCGTAAAAAAGATCTTTCGGGAAGCAGAGGACGGCGGATGCATTTGCCCATCACGACTTCCCTGCGTGTGCGGAGCAATCTCTTTAGCAAAAGCAGTGAATAAGAAAGTTATTAATCCTTCCAAAGAAGAAGTAAGTAGTAACCATCGTTCGTCAAGTGCTTTGTTTAGATCAATTGAGCGTCTTTGCATTGATGAAAGTGGTACGGAATCATGACAGCTATTCATTGGCCGCTCTGGGGAGAGACCAC
>MDSW01162624.1_pt1 | contig 12523 bp, 9 predicted proteins | sample 811171 | NCBI WGS metagenome assembly MDSW01 (sample SAMN05326641, study PRJNA326480) | marine metagenome | isolation source: seawater | place: Atlantic Ocean: North West | collected 2012
CTAAACCAAACTCACACCGGTCATGACGAGAGCCAAAGAGATACCCGCCCGAACCAGTGAGTCGGGCAAACCCACACTCAGTCTACTTCCCAAAATGACACCGGGGATTCCGCCAATGACGATGCTTGCAGCTACAGCCCACTGAATGCTGCCTGCGACCGTATGAATCAGGGCTCCTAACGAAATAAGTAAGACCGCGTGGGCCAAATCGGTTCCAACAATTCGTTTCGCCTTTAGCTTGGTTGTGGTTGCAAGGACCAAGGCGACCAAGGCACCACTGCCAACAGAGGTCAAAGCCACAAGCCCGCCCACAGCAACCCCGCTAACCGTAAGAACCGTCTGGTGTCGTTTTGCCTCTTCGAATCTTTGAAAAGTGGGCGCGAATCGCTTCACAAGCCACGGCTTGAAAATACTGACACAAGCCACCAACAAGATAGCGGCCCCGACCCATTGCTCAATGCGGTAGCTCAAATGCTCCGGCGAATGGCTGGCCACCGAGAAAAAAGCGAGTGAGACGAAGACCATCGCCGGTAAGCTACCGAGGGCCAAAAATCCCACACGCTTCCAGTCGATGGTTCTCAAACGGTTATGCTCGGCGGTTCCAACTGCCTTGATAAGAGCGGCATAAACCAAGTCGGTCCCCAAGGCAGATATAGGGTCCATGCCTAAACCGAAGAGCAGAAACGGCATCATAAGCGCGCCGCCGCCAATGCCAACGCAGCCCACCAAGATGCCAATGGCCAATCCTGCTACCGGTGCTATGTAAATTGCTTCCATATTTGCTGCTCAAAACTTCTAAAACGACTTTTGGACTGAAGCTGGGCTCCAGGGTTAAACATAATATAAGTGATTCGGTCACATATATAAGGGGAGTACAAGTAGTCAAGTTTATGAAATCGAAAAAATGTCGTAAAATTAGTAATATAGAGCGACCATGGGTCAGAGGCACTCACAGAAGTCCCAAAGGAGAATCAGGCAACCAACAAAACTGTCAACGCGATGCGTCTTTTGGCCCAGAATTAAATTCGGCAAAATAAGGCCATTAGTCGAATTGGTCGTCTTTTCTTCGGTGCCGATTTCGTACGATCGAGCAGTCCCGAGATGACAAAAAGAGCATTGCCAAGGCAGGGTCTGAAGACTAGATACCTGATCATCACTCAGGCGAAGGGGCGTATACGCCGTGTATAAAATTGGGCTCGGGAAGACAGAAATTAAAGCCATCCCTACCGGGGTCGGCATGCTCGGTTATGCAATTCCCGAACAAAAAGTAACCGGATACCGCAACCCTCTCTACGCTCGCGCATTCGTGGTTGAGCACTCCGAAAGCAATACCCGTATCGTCTACTGTCTCGCTGAACTCTGTTTTATGACGCAGGCCATTCGGCACGGAGTTCTCGAAAAACTGCGACTCGAGTACGCAGACTTCGGTCTCAATGAGCACAATGTGATGCTGGCATCGACCCACACTCATTCCGGCCCAGCAGGTTATTCCCATTTCTTGCTCTACAATATGACCGCACCGGGTTTTGTCACTGAGGTATACGATACAATTGTTGAAAGCATCGTCGCGACGATTGTACAGGCTATGGAGCGAAGCGAGCCAGGTCATATTTACGTGTCCCAAGATGAAATCCCATCGCACCAAAAAGTTGCCTTCAACCGCTCACTCAAAGCTTACAACCAGAACCCCGAGGTAGACCCCGTTCCCAATGATGCTCGCAACGAGGCGGTCGACCGAAGCATGACCGTTTTGAGATTTGAATCTCAAGATGGGACGTCGCTCGGTATGTTCTCGTTCTTCGCGGTTCACTGCACCAGCTACCACTCAGACAATGGGTTGATCGATTCAGACAACAAAGGTGTTGCAGCTCGTAAGTTTGAAAAATACGCCCAACGAACCTGGGGGCTAGATAACTTCGTAGCGGGCTTTGCTCAGACGACTGCTGGCGATGTCTCCCCCAACTATATTTGGGATAAAAAACGCGGAATCATGGCTGGAGAGTTCGAAAGCGATGAGAACAGCGCAATTTATAATGGTGAAATGCAATGCGAGTTCGCCAAAAAGCTTTACCAGCGAAATCGAAATAAGCCCCTGCAAGTGGGAGCTCTGCGCAGCCTGATCCATTACGAAGACCATGGCCATATTCAAATCAATCCTGAATTCGCAGACGGTCAAACAAACCAACACACCGTTCCCGGAAACATCGGTCTTTCGATGATTATGGGAACCGCCGAAGGCAAAGGCCCACTCTATCACGCACGACCGGCCGTCGAAGCCATCAACCACATGACCGATGTTGGTCAAAGACTGGTACGGAAACTTCAGAGCAAGAGCACGCAGCAAACAGACCTCAACTACCAGCGCGGAGAAAAGGCACGGTTTACCTTTCTGGACCTTGCTAAAGGTTACGCTGGAAAATGCTTCTATCTCTTTAAACAAGGTCGACCGATTCTACCTGGCTTCGTTGATCCCGGTGTAGCCCGTGTACGTCACCTCAACAAAAACGACGCGGTTGGAGACTCTCCGTGGACACCCCAAATTCTTCCTATCCAGCTGATGGTCATTGGAGAATTTGCAATAGCGGCGCTTCCGGGAGAACCCACCACCATTGCAGGACAGCGGCTGCAAAGTTCTTTAAAGCCTCACTTGGACAAAATAGGTGTGAAACAAACGGTTGTCGCTGGTTTTGCCAATGCTTATGCCGGATACATCACCACCCACCAAGAGTATGCTGTTCAAGCTTATGAGGGCGGCAGTACCCATTTTGGCTCATGGACACTTGCAGGATTCCAAACACGCTACGACATTCTCGCCCAAGAGCTCTGTCAGGGAGATGTTCTTGAACCCGGTAGCACGGGCCTTGCACCTTATGTGGCCAGCCAAGAAGAGCTTTACTTTCGACGATATGAGCTCGCCTAAATTCCACTAAGCCTCTACTTTTGTGATACAAATTAAAGAAAATTGCCTTTTTACGGCAAAAATGTATCACAAATAAGCCTTTATGTGTTACAAGAAGTTAAAAGTGATACAAAAGGAGACATGATGGTCAAGCCAACAACCGCGCTGGTGGCTCAACCCCAAAACCATTGGTGGGCAAAACTGGCTCGACAAGTCGTCGGGGCTGCCAGATGGGTTCACCGGCAATCCAAAGAGACAGTGGAAAAACTTCACCCCGATTTACGAGCACAACTCAAAGAAATTCCCCTTTTGGCGGTTACCCAACTTGCTCCCCGCTCCACTCCAGAATTCGTAATCGAGGACCCAGAACAGCCCGTCATTTTCTTTGTGCATGGCTATGGAGGTAGCCGAGGCAACTTTTTGCCCATGCAAAGCTACTTCCGTTTACGCGGCTTCAGCAACACCATCAGCATAGGTTTCCATGATACCTCCCGCATCGAGTCCATGGCCGATGAGTTAAGAAGCGCCATAAGAAGTGTCATTTTGAGAAATCAACTTTCTGTTGGCAGTATCGACATCGTCGCTCACAGTCTGGGCGGAATCATCAGTCGGGTCATGCTTCAAGATAAGGACCTTCAACCCTATGTTCGTAACCTCGTGACATTGGCCACGCCCCACTCAGGCTCAGGCTTGGCTCGCTATCTGGACACGCCCATTTGCCGAGGGCTCATGCCGAACTCGTCATTGCTGCAAGACCTTGGAGAACAAAAAAAATGGGGTTCTGGCAACATGCCCACGCTCACATCTTTTTGGACGCCCAAGGATTGTATTTTAATTCCGGCCGACAGCGCGAAACTTGTTGGGGCCAACAATATTCGGGAACAAGAGTGCACGCATATCAGTTTTCTACTCAAGCCCCGGGTTTGGGACCGAATCATTCAAGCCTTGGAAAACAAACCCAACACGTCACTCTAAAGCTTTGGGTGACTCCGCCGGCATCAGCTTTAAATCCAGGTTCAATAATTGATTGCCCTGAACCTTTACGTGACGTTCAATCTTCTTAAATTGAGGATGCTCAATGACCAGCTGATGTATGCCTTCTTTGAAATGTGCTGAGTAAGGCGTGATACCTCGAAATTCTCCGTCCACACGCACTTCAGCACCTGAAGGTGAACTCGTCACAATTAAGCTTCCCTGAGTAATCTCAGATTCGGTTACACCCAACCACCAACTGACACCAATCATTGCCACTGAAAAGATGCCGGCCAGCGCTATCAACCAAGCATCGGACATCAAGTTGTTGCGAGAATGACGGCCAACTCGTTTTGCAGCCATCATCGGCTTGGTTTCAACACGGTGGCTATCGAGTTGATTACGGTAATGATCTTGCTCGGCCACTGCCATGCGGTCACCCAACTCGATGGCTTTGTCTACAACATGAGAAATCTGCACATACTCAGCTGCGAACAATTGCTGAACCCACGTTGCTCGCGACTCAACCGACTCTTCTCCATCCAATTGCTCAAGAGCATCTTGAAGGGCTTCAGCCATTTCCAAGGCTGATTCAAACCGGTCCTGAGGCTCACGGGCCAAAGCCTTAAGTACAACCTTCTCAAGGGCCGGAGACACAGAAGGCATGACCACCGACGGTGGAAGCACTTCCGCGTAGCGTATTTTTTCAAGAATAGAAAAATCACTGTTGCCGGTGAAAAGACGGCGCCCCGTTAAGAGCTCAAAAAGTACCACGCCTGCCGAAAAAACATCAGAAGCCGGTCCCACCGGTTCACCCAATACCTGCTCTGGGGACATGTAAGCGTACTTGCCTTTAAGAATTCCCACCTGCGTTTGGCTCACATGACTGGTGGCCTTGGCAATTCCAAAATCAATCAACCGAACCTTGCCGTCATAACCGATCAAGATGTTCTGTGGGCTCACATCACGATGAACAATACGAATAGGCTGACCCATAGGATCTTGGGCGGTGTGCGCATAATGAAGACCCTGGCACACATCCGACATCATGGTTGCTGCAATCCGCTGCGAGACCAGGCCTCCGTGCACTTTCAACCGGTCCAAAACCGAGCGCAAATCTTGGCCGGCAACAAATTCCATCACAATAAAGTGATATCCGTCGACCCGGCCAAACTCATAGGTCCTCGTAATATTTGGATGTTTTAAAGAGACGCTGAGTTTGGCTTCATCCATGAACATGGGAACCAGTTCGGATAAGTTACTGATATCGGCGCGCAAAAGCTTGACTGCAACAGTTCGACCGCGGCCATCCCCTCCTGGAACCAACCCTAAAAACACATCCGCCATACCACCGCGATTGATGCGTTCTAACAGTCTATATCGCCCCAACTCTCGCATCCGAACTTTACAACTCCGCGCTTCTCGATTGACAGTTTGAACCGACCGTTTCAGAATTCTTATAGGTATACAAGACTTGGGGGAAACATGTCAGAATCAGCAAAATATGTCGGTCAGGTGGATGAGGAACTTCATGACGTATATGTGTGCTACAGCGGACTCGAAGCGCGTAGAATCACTGGGATCTTGGAACAATTCGGTGTTGAATCGTTGATTCGAGACCGCAGTGTCAGCGATTTCCCAACCCCAAATAATTTGGAAAGCAGACAAATTATTGCCGCCTATCCGGGGCAAGAAGACGCTGCCCGCAATATCATTCTTCAAGCCATCAAGGATGAAGTCATCAGTCGGGATGGGCATTTGGTGGGGTAACCACCCGCGCCAAACACTCTACCGTCTCAGGGCTCTCCAGCGACGACTCTACGTACCAGCCACCCGGACTGGCTTTAAACCTTAAGCCGCCCCGTTGAGATGTTTGAAAGAGTGGAATCCGTCTTTGTTCAAAGCGGCGAAGCACCGACGGGTGCGGAAAGTGCTCTAAACCAGAACGACCAGAGGATACGACGGCGAGACACGGCTGAACTTTCTCCAAAAAGCTAGCACTGCTGCTGGTCACGCTTCCATGGTGGGCCACCTTAAGCAATTGCGTCGGCTCCAAATTGCCGAGAATCAGTTGCTCCATTTTCGTGTCGGTATCTCCCGTCAACAACAGAGAATGCACACCATTTGAGATTCGAAAAACTAACGAGCGTTGATTGGTGGAAAGGCCTTCACCCAATCCATGGCTTGCCCTTGGATAAATCATGTCGATTTTCGTGCGACCCAAAAACATGGTGTTCGGTAAATCTTGAAAGGTTCGAACCTCTCCTCCCAGCGTTCGCACTCTCTCCAAGTCTTTTCGAAGACGTGGGTGCCCCAGAAATGCTTGGTCCAGCCAAACTTCCCCCACGGAAAACCGTTCAAATAGATACTCAAGGCCTCCAATGTGATCTCGATCTGGGTGAGTAATAACCACATAGTCGATTTTGGTTGCTCCCAGCTTTCGCAAAAGCGGGGCCAAAACATGTTCGCCAGGATCAAAGCGACTCTGAAACCTTGACCCACCGGCATCAATCAACATCGTCTTTCCATTGGGAAAAGATAGAACCAAGCCATCACCGTGACCGACATAAGGTACATAAAATTCAAGGACTGGGTCCGTTATCCACCGCTGCATGCCGTTACCAATCCAAAGCACACCAAGCCCCAGAGCTACGCAATAAATCGCCGTGCGCAGTCTAGATTGAAACCAGGCAATCAACACGGGCCAAACCACTGCAAAGGAGACCCAGGCCCACTGCTCACTCACTTGCCAATAACCTCGATGAATACTGCCGAGAAATTCTAACCACGTTTGAATACTGTCGAGTCCAAAACAAAAAACCAATTCCAACCAGAGCGGAATTTGAAAAGAGAATAAACTCAGCAAAGCCGAGAGAATTGCAGCCGGCGTCACTATCCATCCGGCCACCCACACCGCAACCAAATTTGCCGGGACCCCCCAGCCATAGAACTCACCAAAACACAGTGCACAAATGGGCAACGTGGCCAGCCATGGAACAACGGCCATCATCAGGGCATTGCCGTACCAAGTGCTTCGGCTTTTAGAAACGGTGGCCGCGAAAAGTAAAAACCAGGTGCAACCAAAAGATAACCAAGTTCCCAGGCCCAACAAACTGCTGGGATCTTCCAAAAGTACCGCACAAGCCGCTAAGCCCAGGGCGTTGAATCCATTTTGACCACGGTTCAGCAATAGAGCACCAAGAACCGCACTGGCCATAACGCAGGCCCGAACAGCCGAGACAGGAGCATTCACCCAAATACAGAAAATCCACATCCCTGCGAGAGTGACCAAAGCAGCTACGCGCCGACTGCCGCTCAATGCCCGGCCCATACAGATAACCATCAACGTGAGTCGGACGAACCAAAACAAACTCAAACCCAAAAGCCCCATATGCAGGCCACTGATCGCTAAGAGGTGACCGATACCAAAATCTCGCCAATGTGCTGCTATTTTATCGGGCAAAGCATTTCGCGTCCCCAAAGATAGAGCCCAGACAACGCCCAGGTAATCTCCCGAAAAAACTTCGGCGAGCCGGTCAGCAACATCTTGACGGGCTTGGTCCCACCGAGCGTTGGCACCATCTGAAGGTCGTACCAAACTGGTAGGTCCAACACTTTTAGCCAGCCAAAGGCGAGGCTGGAGTTGGTGTTGCAACCTTTTCAATAAACTTGAATTAAGCGGCGGGAGAGCTTGGGTCAGCTCAAGCTGCGCACGAAAGAGAGCCCCTTTTTTCAAAGCGACATCTGCTGGAACCTGCCATTTAAGCCTTTGATTGCCAATCTCAATGGTGGTCCAAGCCCGGCGCGTAGACGGTGCATCGAGGCGAGGTTCAGCAAAATCCAAAACCTTGAAGATGTAATAACCATTTGGAAAATCAGCCGCGACCCCTTGCCGATTTAACGATACCCGCGTGGCACCGCTGACGGTCACAACCAAACAAGCCATCAAGAATACACCCTGGCGCCGATGCAGACTCAGCCCCAGGAGGCCAAGCGAACACGCAAGGACTACCAGCATTCCAACCAGGCTTATCTTCAGACCCGCGGCACCTAAAATTCCTGCACTCAAGGACCCCGCGATCCAAAGCATTGGATATTGCATATTTTGCACCCTTTAACGTCTTAATCTTGAATCTGCTGCTTAACCTCCATGCCTCAAGTCTGGATGACGAAATGAGTAAGAAAGAAAGTTTTCAAGAAGTGCAAAAACGTGCGGTCCAAACTTTGCTTAGCCCCGCATCACTGGGTACGCTGGGATGTATGGCGTTAAGATTTCGTTTGATATGGATAGCACTTTTGAGTCTCGGGCTGCTGGCTCCGAATTCTCTTGCCTTGGCTGGCGACAAAACCGATGTGAAACCCCCCGATTACCAATCGCAACTCACATCCTACGATAGCTTTATCGAAAGACACCGCGGGACAGGACTTGCTTTCGAAGCTCAATTTTTGGCTTCACGCACCGCCCTGGAAGCTGGTCGTTATGAGCGAGCCATCCGTTACCTCAAAGACCTAGACAAAGGGTTAAGCGATATCGGCGACTTTATTCTCGCCATGCGCGCCAAAGCCCAACGTGCTCTTAAACAATGGGACAGTGCTCGAAGCACCTGGGAAACCCTTATCCGAAACCACCCCAGCTCGCCGCTTCGGGATGAAGCCACCTATGGCATCGCCGACTCTTACTATGCAGAACAAAAGCTAACGAAAGCTTACAAACACTACAGCAGTGCCATCAAAAAATTTCCAAAGTCTGACCGAAAAGCAAATGCCCAACTGAATCAGGCTATGATTGCCGAAAAGCAAAAACGATGGAGCGATGCAGAATTTATTTACGAAAAATTCTACTACGAGAAGCCATCGCACCCGCTCACGGAACTGGCCAAAGCTCGCCTGGACAACCTTATGAAAATGGGTTTCGCCAACAAGCCCTCCGTATCGGTTCGCTTGGCCCGGGTGGACAGACTCTTAAGTCGCCGCTCATTGGAAAAAGCTCAGGCTGATCTGGATGGGCTAGAAGACGAAAAGCTCACGAGCAGCCAACGACTCAGTTATACATCCAAGCGAGCAGTTTTGGCTTATCGACAAGAAAACTATTCCGAAGCCATTGCGATGTTTCAAATGCTTTCCAAAAAGCAAGGCCGTGGCTACTACTACCAAAACCAAACTTGGCTGGCTCGGTGCTATTCCACCCAAGGACAAGTCAAAGAAGCGGTAGAAGTTTACAACAAACTGGCCCAAAAATACCGAGGCAGCTCTCAAGGCCAAAAAGCCCAATTTATGGGCGCTTGGTTAGCCTACAATGGCGGCGAACATCAGCTTGCAGTTAAGCTATTTGCTGATTTTATCAAAAGATATTCCAGCACAACATCCACCTCAGAGGCCTATTGGTATTTGGCCTGGAACGCGTACCGGTTAGGAGATTTGCCCGCGGCCCTGCGTCTCTTCGTCAAACTTCGCAAGAAGTATCCTCGAAGCAGTCTGGTTCAAAGAGCCCATTATTGGGAAGGGAGAATTGCCGCGCAAATGGGCGACTCCAAAATGGCCATGCAGTCCTATAAGGATGCCGCAGCTAAAAAGGCACTCAACTACTATGGCCTTTTAGCGCGTCAACGCATGCGCGAACTTCAGAAAAATCCCCTAACCATGAGAACTGGCGAAACCATTCGCCTGGCATCCAACGACGCCAGCGTGGCCGCTGAAATACTTGAGTCTCTCCAACCCGAACAAGAAGAGTTACCTGAGTTCGGCGGCATGCAGCCCATGACCACCATTGCATTACCGTGGGGGGGAAGCGTGTTCGACTGGCAAAGCAAGGCGGGCAAAAGAGCCCTCATGCTTATCAAATTCGGCTATGCGGAATATGCTGCATCACTGGTCGACAAGCTTGAACCGGTGCCTGGCTTTACCGAAACAGATATTCTTTTGGCCCGAGGCACACTGCTTCAGTCGCTGGGCGATTTTTCCAAAGCTTACCGAATGGCTGGACGCGTATTTAAGTCTAAGCTCAAACAAGACCTGGATAGCGATACAGAACCCTACTTTCGTATGTCTTACCCGATGGCTTTTCGAAAAGCGCTGCTCAAAATCAGCAAAGAATATCAGATACCACCCATGCTGGTTCTCGGCGTCATCCGACAAGAAAGTGCTTTCATGACCAAAGCGCGCTCCTGGGCCAGTGCACAAGGCTTGATGCAAATCATACCACGCACGGGCTCGAAGATTGCGGAAGCAATGAATTTAGAAGATTACAATTATGGTATTCTTCGCGTCCCCGAAGTGAACATCCGCTTTGGAGCGTGGTACTTAAAGGAGCTACTTCGAAAGTTTCATGGGCACCCAGCACTGGCTGTTGCCAGCTACAACGCCGGACCTCAAGCGGTTTCACGCTGGGTCAAACTGCGAGCAGGCGTCGCCACCGATGAATTTGTGGAAGAAATCCCATATCGAGAAACCCGTCACTACGTAAAAACTGTTTTAAGCAACTTTGCCATTTACACAGAAATATACGAACGCAAATCTCTTACAGTTCCTCAAAAAGTTCCCGACGGATTTCTGGACAACATCAACTTCTAGACCGCCCTTAATAACCTCGAGCGTAATTATCCGTACTCTCAGGATGTCTCAGTCCGTCCAAAATCAACGATGTAACCGACATGGGCAATAGAAGCGGATCTCCCACATCCTCACCTTCAAGCACGGCGGCCAAGAGTCTCTCACCCGCCCCGACTACTGCCAAGGCACTGATTTCAGCTTGAAACGGTCGCAGTAGATTATTGTCGTGAGCCTTGCGTGTCATCTCAATTGCTTTGGCAGATATCAATTCAGAGAGCTCGCAAATCGGAGCCCGAGCTCCGTTGCGGGCACCACGAGACTCCTGCAAATAAAGCTTGAGCACCAGAGCATTGTTGCCAAGTAAAACGGCGAGCTGACGACCCAGCTCCTCATAGGCTTGAATCATTGTCGCTCGATCCCGCGATACTTCGATTGCTTCCACCGCCCGCGTTAAATCGTGCTCCACCTTCTCAGTGACCGGCTGCATAATGCCCCGAACCAGATCCTCTTTGTCACTAAAATATCGATAGAAGTTTCCTTTCGCCGTCCCTGCAGCTTTGGTGATTTCATCAATGGTGGTGGCGGCAAGTCCCTGCTCAAGAAAAAGCACAAGCGCTGCCTCATGCAAAACGCGGATGCGTTCTTTGCGGTTTTGATCTCGTTTTCCGCCCGGTTTACCGGGACGAGCCTTGGGGAGGCTAACCCCTGAATTCGCGTCACGCTCATTGGATTCGCTGGACATCGCTAGATTACCTCGACATTTGGTGTGACCGCATAGTCACAAATATGGATGAGGCGCGATTCTTACACCACTTTTCCCCAAAGCCGCCAGTCCTGAGTATGAATTGAAAACTGCTTATAGCCATCAGCCAAGTGGCCGCTGACCAAGAGGCTCCACGGGGGATGAAAAGTCCCAATCATTCGGGTGGAGAATTTACTCCCCGCCAAACCCTAACTCTTTAAGTTTTTCAGTGAGTTTTTCAGGCGTTACCGGTTTTACAAGATAGCCTTCACACTGCTCTTTGAAGGCTCGCACCACGTTCTTGGCGTCGCCAAGTGCTGTGGTCATCAAGATTTTGGCCCCTTTTAATCCACCAATATCCAGATCGCTCTCGTATTTGCGCAAACGCACCAGCACGTCGTGACCATTCATATCGGGCATCATAATATCCAAACAAACCAGCTCATACGGAGCCCCATCACCATGGGCCTTCGCAAAGGCCTCTAATGCATCTTTACCGTGAGGCACTGCATCACAATGCCCAAATTCCGAAAGATACTCCTGCATAACCAACCGGCTGGTTGCATCGTCTTCAACCACTAAGCTCTTCAAGAGCCCTCCTCATTTTTGGAGTGCATGTCGGTACAAATTCCCTACCAAGGCAGTGTACGAGATCTCATCTTCCAGGTCCATGGTAGCACGAACACCAAATTTGCACCCAAGGCCAAGACGCCGGTATAGTGTAGCCCATCTGTGATATCAGGCACTCTAAACGAGGTAGTTATGCGACTCCTAAATTCCTTCATTGCAATCGTTCTTACAGTTTTTCTCTGCCTACCTGCTTCGGCCATTGCAGCCGATAGCAAACTGGTTATCATTCCTATGAGTGATGCAGGCAGTGCGCGAATGACCAAGCCTCTTCTTAAGCACGTCATTCAACCCCTTGGAGCCAAACAAGCGATTGTACCTTACGGTCAGTACCGACGAACGGCCAAAAAGGCGAAAGTGAAGCTGAGCCAGCTCAATCAAAAAGTTGCCGTGGACCAAGTCGCCAAGGGTATGGGTATCACCCACTTGGTTACTGTCATGGTGAAAGACAGCGCAATCAATGCCAAGCTCATCGATGCCTCTACCATGAAGGCCACTCAGTCTTGGGATATCAAAGGCGCGCTTAATGCCGAATCGGGCAAGGATTTGGTAGCCAAGATCGGCAAGGGCTTAACTGCAAAGCCTGAAGCGGCACCAGCGGCAGAAGTAAAGCCTGAAGCGGCGGCGGCACCTGCGGCAGAAGCAAAGCCTGAAGCAGCAGCGGCACCAGCAGCAGAAGCAAAAACTGAAGCGGCGGCGGCACCTGCGGCAGAAGCAAAGCCTGAAGCGGCGGC
>MDSW01021741.1_pt1 | contig 12522 bp, 10 predicted proteins | sample 811171 | NCBI WGS metagenome assembly MDSW01 (sample SAMN05326641, study PRJNA326480) | marine metagenome | isolation source: seawater | place: Atlantic Ocean: North West | collected 2012
AGAGTAATATCTTTACCTCCTGTAATATTAATAATTAACCCCTTTGCACCTTTTAAAGAAACATCATCAATCAATGGGTTAGCAATTGCAGCTTCAGCAGCAGCAATAGCCCTACCTTCTCCTGATGCCTCTCCTGTGCCCATCATCGCTTTACCCATTTCAGACATTACTGTTTTGATATCAGAGAAATCAAGATTAATCATGCCTGGTTGAACCATAAGGTCAGTTACACCTCTAACACCTGCATACAAAACATCATCTGCCATTTTAAAAGCATCAGAGAATGTAGTTTTTTCATTAGCAATTCTAAATAAGTTTTGGTTTGGAATAGTTAAAAGTGTATCAACATATTGTTGTAATTCTTCTATACCTTTTTCTGCAAGCTTCATTCTTTGAGAGCCCTCAAAGTGAAAAGGTTTTGTAACAACTCCAACTGTTAATATTCCTTTTTCTCTTGCGAGTTTCGCAATTACAGGTGCTGCCCCAGTTCCAGTTCCACCACCCATACCAGCGGCTATGAATAACATATGACTACCTTCAAGTTTATCATTTAAATCCTGCATAGCTTCTTCTGCAGCCTGTCTACCTATATCTGGTCGCATACCGGCGCCTAAACCCTTAGTACTATTTAATCCTAATTGAATTTTGTTTTGACATTTTGAAATTTGAAGTGATTGAGCATCTGTATTAGCAATTAAAAAGTCAACACCTTCTAAATTAGCATTGATCATATTGTTAACAGCATTTCCGCCTGAACCACCTACTCCTAAAACAGTTATTTTTGGATGTAAATTCTGATCTACATCTTGTAATGAAATATTTATAGTCATTTAATTCTCCGCCGTTTATAATACTTTTTAACGATTTCTAATCGAAACCGTCAATAAAATTAACTATATATAGTATAAACTATATATATTGATCCAGCCAAGAAAAAAATCCAGCAATTCCTTGTTTTTTTTGAGAATTAGACTGATTTTGAAGAAAATTTAATTTGTACAAGTTTGAATCATACATAACTGTACCTATGATATCGCAATAACTTGGCTTGCTATATTTTTTTTCCAAATTAAGAAAATTTAAGGGCTTAGCTACCCTTGTTGAGCTTGCAAAAATAGTTTCAACATATTTTTCGATATTATCTAGCTGGGAGCCGCCACCAGTAATAACAACGTTAGTTAATTTTTTTTTACTAAAATTATTATCATTAATTTTTTGCCACAACATCTCAAGAGTTTCTTCAATTCTAGGTTTAATAATTGAATTTAATTGGGACCTTGTAATCTGTTTAAAATTATTTCTATCATCAGATATAATTGGTATTTCTATAATTTCATGATCATCGCTTGGTGATGAAATTAAAGATCCATATAATGTTTTAAGCCTTTCAGCACTTGATATTGTTGTTGAAACTCCCCTGGCAATATCTAATGTTACATTATTACTGCCAATAGTAATTGAATCACCATAAACAAATTTATTATTTTCGAAAATAGCAATAGATGATGAAGAATGTCCTAAGTCTAAGCATATTGTACCTAATTCTTTTTCATCTTTTGTCAAAGAAGATAATGATGATGATAAGGGTGTAGGAATATAGTTTTCAATATTTAATTTTAATTGTTTGATAATGCTTGAAAAATTTTCAATATATTTTTTTTGAGATAAAATTTTATAGAAATTTATTTTTATTTTATCTGAATAATTTCCTAATGGAGCAGAAAAATGCTGATTGTTATCTACATTATATGAAATTATACTATTAAATAATTCAAATTTATCTGGTGGCGAATTAAAATATTCAGACTGGTTAATAATTTTTTTTAAATGTAGTTCAGAAATTTTTTCATTATTGATTTTAATTTCAGAGTCATAATACGTTGATAATGAATTGATTAATGAAAAATTAAGATTAATTGAGTTTAATTTTGTTTGAGAATTTTTTTGAGTTTCTATTATTAATTTGTTAACTTGATCCAATAAATTTTCGTAATTCAAAATGATATTTTTTTTTACATTAAAACTTGGTATTGTAATCAAAGATAAAATATTTATGTTTGAAGAATCCTTATAATCAGCAACAATACATGAAATTTTAGAATTTCCAAAATCTAAACCTGCCTTAATCATTTTCATTAATTACTATTACTTTGCTAATATTTCTTAAATCATATGTTTTTATATTATTCAAATCTGTTTCGCTAAGATTTTTTTCAATCTTGATAAAGTTCTCAAGAGATTTTTTTGGAAACTCTTCTGATAACATGAGTTTCATATTATTTTTTAAAATAATATTCCATCTTCGTTTTTCGATATATTCCATATATTTGATTTTATATTGTTTTTGAAAATTTAAACTATTTAAGGTGCTTATAATTGATTTAGCATTTAAGTTTGAGGACTGACCGTTGAAGATAAGTAATTTATTTTTTAATATTGAATTTTTTTTATACTCATCGATTATTTTACCTTTACCATCAAAGTAAAAGTATTTATTGTTAAATTGATATATCCCCTGAGGTTTAAATTCTTCAATTTTAATATAAATAGTATCCTTATAGTTTGTTTTTATATTTACTGATTTAATCCAATTATTTTCATTTAATTGCTTACTGATTTCATCCAGGGGTAGTAAAAAAATAGAACTTTCATGATATTTATCTAATTTATTTAAGATGAATATTTTTTTCACTCTTTCTGCTCCAACAATCTCTAAATTTTTATATTGATAATGGAAATTTTTAGAAAATAACTCAATATTATTTTTAAATAATTTAAAAATATTTTTTTTTTCGTAGTTAAAAATAAAAAAAGTAAATAAAATAATAATAAATATTGTAAAATAAAATAAATATTTTTTATTTAAACTTAACCTTCTTCTATTTAAATTTTTCATAAAATTAATTAAGATAATTAAGTATATTTAATATTATTTTTGAAAATGATATTTTTTTATATTTGGCTTGCTCAGGTAAAAGAGATATTGGTGTCAAACCAGGCTGGGTATTTGTTTCAATAAAATAAATTTTATTTTTTATTGAATTATAAATAAAGTCAGATCTTGAAATAGAATTACAACCAAGTAATTTATGGCATTTTTCTGCAAATTTAAGACATTTTTCATAATTTCTTTTGCTTATTCTTGCTGGTAAAATATGTTTTGAAAATCCCTTAGAATATTTAGCTTGATAATCAAAAAATTTATTTTTTGACTTTATCTCAGTTACCGCCAAAGAATGTATTTTTTTTGAAAATTTTATTGTTGAAACTGTTAATTCTTTACCAGATATAAATTCTTCAATTAAAAGTTTTGAATGCTGAAATAGATTTTTTTTAAAAATTTCGATATTTTTAATAAATTTATCTAATTCTTTTTTGTTTTTAATTATTTCAACACCAAAACTAGAACCACTGTTGTTAGGTTTAATAACAAATTTTTTAAATTTTTTTTTAATATTATATAATTTATTTTTATTTAGTTGATTTATATTTAAAATTAGAAATCTTGGAGTTAATAGATTATTTTTTAAAATGATTTTTTTTGCTTTTAATTTGTCAAAACTATTTTTAGAAGATGTGAAATTTGAATGTGTAAATTTAATTTTATTTTTTTTTAATATTTTTTGAATTTGACCATCCTCACCAAAAGGTCCATGTAATGCATTAAAACAAATATAATTCTTATATTTTCTAATAACATGTTTAAAATTTTTAGGATCAACTTTAATTGTAATGAATTTAATTTTATTTTGTTTTAATACTTTTTGAATTTCTATAGAACTTTTTAAAGATACTTGATGTTCTTCATTAAATCCACCCTCTAATATTAAAAATTTTTTATTTAACACCAATAATTTTTACCTCCCATTCCAATTTAATATTAAATTTACTATATACTTTATCAATAATTAAATTACCTAAATTTTCTATATCAGTTGCTGTAGCCTTACCTCTGTTAATTAAAAAATTTGCATGCTGATTGCTAACAATCGCATCACCAGAATTAATCCCCTTGCAACCTGACTCCTCTATTAATTTAGCTGCATATAAATTTTTTGGATTCTTGAAAGTGCTTCCTGAAGTTTTGTTTTTAATTGGTTGAGATAATACTCTTTGTTTTTTTATATATTTTATTTTTTCTTTTATAATTTCAGATTTTCCGTAATTAAATTTGTACAATACTTTTGTAATAATTTCTTTGTTTGAAATATTTGAAGATCTATAATTTAAAGAAATGTCATTTTTTTTAATTATTTTTTTTTCAAAATTATTATTATATATTTCTATACTACTAACTAAATCTTTTGTTTCTGAGCCAAAGCATCCAGCATTCATTTTGATTGCACCACCAACAGATCCTGGAATTCCGCTATAAAACTCAAAACCCTCTATATTATTATTCAAGGCATAATTTGATAAATTAATATCTAATATACTAGCTCCTACTTCTAATTTATCGCCCTTAATATTTATTGAATTAAAACCTTTACCTAACTTTATTATTACTCCATTGTAACCACTATCTCTAACTAGTAAATTTGAACCAGATCCTAGCACATAATAATTTTCATTCTTAATTTCATTTAATATGATTTCAAGCTCTTCAGTATTATCAACTATTATAAAAATTTTTGCATTTCCACCTGTTCTAAACCAAGTATGTTTTCCAATATTATAATTAAAATAAATTTTACTTTTTAATTTTTTCACCAAATCTGATAAATTTTTTGACATCATTTTTTTATATATTTTTTTGCTATATTAGAAATTGATCCTGCACCCATAAAAATTATGGTATTTTTATACTCAGTATATTTTAATAAAGATTGATCTAAATTATTATGATTTTTAATATAGATTATTTTTTTATTAATTTTAGATAATTCTAAATAAATATCTTTAGAAGTCGCTCCCCTAATTGGTTTCTCACCTGCAGAGTAAGTGTCTAATAATATCAAATTTTTAATTCTTGATAAAATATTTGTAAATTCTTTTTTAAGAATTTTTGTTCTAGAGTAACGATGCGGTTGAAAAATAACAACTATATTATTTTTTAAATTTTTTGCAGCTTCTAAAGTAGCTTTTATTTCAGTTGGATGATGTGCATAATCATCATAAATCAATGCTTTATTTTTTTTTCCTAAGAAAGAAAATCTTCTATTAACTCCAATATAATTTTTAAGAGCTGTATTTATAGAGTTATCTTTTACCCCCACTAGCTTAGATGCAATAATGCTAGCTGTACCATTTAGAATATTGTGATTACCAATTGTATTAATTGTATATTGATATTTATTAGAATGAATTATTTTTTTATTATTTATTATTAGTTTAAAAGAAGTTTTAGTTGGTTTTTTTATAATCTCATAAATGAAAACGTCTGCTTTTTTATCTTTTAGAGAATAGGTTATTATATTCCTAGTTTTGATTCTTTTGATTATAGATTTTAGATTATTGTCATCTAAACACATTATTGCTGTTCCATAAAATGGCAACATATTAATAAAATTTTCAAAGGATTTAATTAAATTATCTTTAGTTTCATAAAAGTCGAGATGTTCAATATCTAAGTTGGTAATTATTGATATTTGATGAGGTAGTTTTAAAAATGATCCATCACTTTCGTCTGCTTCTACAATCATCCACTCTCCTTTTCCAAATCTATTATTTTTTGATAAGGAGTTTATAATTCCACCATTAACTATTGTTGGATCTAAATTTGACTGGCTTAAAATGTTTCCCACTAAACTTGTTGTTGTTGTTTTCCCATGAGAACCGGCTATCGCAATTGATTTTTTATTTCTCATTAATTCTGCAAGCATATCTGCTCTTGAAAGAAGAGGAATTTTATTGTTTATAGCGGCTTTGATTTCTGGATTATTTTTTTTGATTGCTGAGGAATATACAACAGCATCAACAAAATTAACATTTTTTTTGTTGTGACCTAAAAAAAATTTAATTCCTTTTTTTTTTAATCTTTTAGTATTTTCATTTAATATAATATCACTACCCTGAATAAGATATCCTTTATCTATCATTAATTCAGCTATACCTGACATTCCTATTCCAGAAATACCAATAAAATGTATTTTAATTTGTTTTTTCATTTTGTTATCAATTTATAAATTAAAGAGTTAGAGTTTTTAATAGTAATTTTGTTAAATCTATCATTAATTAATTTATTTTTTTTTGTATTTTTATAGAATTCATAAATAAAATTTTTAGCTTCAACTATATTATAATCTGCTTCATTAATAATTATAGCAAGTTTATGTTTTTTTAATAAAGTCGCATTATGGAATTGGTGATTATCTTTTGCAGTTGGTAAAGGAATTAATACAGAAGGAATTTTATATTTAATAAGATCATTTATTGAGCCAGCACCTGCACGAGATACAGCTATTGATGTTTTTTGAAGGATTTCATCTATATTTTCAAAGTAATTTTTTATTGTAACTTTGCATTTTAATTTCTTAAGATCATTATTTACTTTCTTGATTATTTCAACAGGGCATTGGAAAAAATATTCTGGATTAATTATATTTTCATCATAAATAAGTTTAATTAACTTTACTGAAAATTTTGATACAAATTCTGACCCCTGACTTCCTCCAAAAATTAGAATAATAAGCTTATTTTTATTAGGTTTGTTTGAATAGTTCGATGAGTTATTTTCTGGAGTACCCACAATATGTATTTTATTTTTTATATTATTTTTTATTTTTGAAGAAATATTAAAACTAAAGAATATTTTATTACAAAAAAAAAGAAAAAATTTATTAGTTCTTCCTATAATAGAGTTTTGTTCATGAATAAATAGTTTGGTTCTAAAAAAAAGTTTTAATATTAAAATAGAAAGCATTGGAGAAAATGATGCATAACTTCCAAAAGAGATTACATAGTTAGGTTTAAAAGAAATAATTAATATAAAGGATTGTACAAAACCTATCAAAAGAGAAATAATACCAAAAAATTTTGAAATTAAGTTACCATTTAAATTTGAACTTAAAATAACTTTTACACTTCCTTCAAAATCATTCAAATAATTATATCCTCTTTTGTCTGTTATTAATTTACAATTTAGACTTTGTTTTTTTAAATAAACTGCCAAGTTTTTAGCAGGTATTACATGACCTCCAGTACCTCCGGTAATAATTAAAATGTTTTTTTTCATAAATTTTCATTTTTTTTGTTTGTTAAGGATAACAAAAAACCAAAAAGTAAACCAATAGATATCATTGAAGATCCTCCATAACTTACAAATGGAAGTGTCATTCCTTTAGTAGGTATTAAACCAAGAGAACTAAAAATATTTATTAAGCATTGTAATCCAAAAGAACATATTAATCCACTTATAGCAATTATCTTATACGGTTGTTCTATTTTTAAAACATTTAATAATGTTCTTGTTATAATTAGTAAAATAATAATAATTATTATTAGACAAAAAATAAAACCCAATTCTTCACCTGCTACAGCAAAAATAAAATCTGTATTAGCATCTGGAATTTTTTCTTTAAGAATCCCTTGTCCTGGACCTTTTCCAAATAATCCTCCGTTTTGAAATGCCTTTAAACTTAAATCTATTTGATATGTATCAGACCCACCTATTCCGCCAAGAAACGAGTTGATTCTAGATTGGACATGATCAAAGATAAAGTATGAGGATAATGAAATTCCTAATATAAATAAAAAAGCCAATAAAACTAGAGATATTGACAAACCAGCAACAAATAATTGGCAGAAAAATGTTGAAGATACTAATACACTCATTCCTAAATCTGGCTGCATTAATATTAATCCTAGAATAACAAAATAAAATGTGAATAGTATTGGAAGATAAAATTTTTTGTCCTCAATTGATTTGCTAATACACCATGCAGTTAAAATAATAAAAATTGGCTTAATAATTTCTGATGGTTGAACAGTAAAATTAAATACTTGTAACCACCTTTTTGCGCCTTTAACCTCAAAATCTAGAAATAATATTAAAATCATTAAAAATATTAAAAAAACAAATGAGAATAAAGATATCCTTCTGATATTTTTGTTATTTAAATCTGAAATAAAAAAAAGTAATAATATGGTAATTATAAAAAAAACACTATGCCTGTTTATAGAAAAATTTTCATTCACTGAAAAAGAAAGTATTAATCCAGTAAAACCGAGAGATAAAATTAATATAAAATTAATTCTATCAATTGAGTTCCACCAATTAAAAAAATATTTCATAATTTTTTATAATTTTTATTAAATATTTTAGTAAAATCTTTACCTCTATCTTCAAAGTTTTTATATTGATCAAAGGAAGTACATGCTGGAGCAAACAGTATATTTGATTTACATTTATTATTTTTCGTATCCTTCAGTACTTCTTTAATTAATGATTTTAAATTATAAAATTTTTTAACTTTTAAAGATTTATTTAATAAATCATATATATATGCACTTGACTCACCAAAAGTATATACGCAATTAATTTTATATTTATAATTTAACAAAATTTTAAAATTTTTCTCTTTTGCTATTCCACCAAGTATTAAATAAATTTGATTGTAATTAATTATAGAATTTATTGTTGAGTTAATATTTGTTGATTTGCTATTATTTATTACTTTTAATTTTTTATTATCTAAAATAATTGATGATCTAAATGGTAAGCCTCGATAATTATTTATTATATAAAAAAAATTTTTTTCTTTTATTTTTAAAATCTTACAACAAATATATGATATCAATATATTTTGATTATTAAATTGACCTTCCAAATCTTTGGATCTTTTCTTTACATGTAATTTTTTATTTTTTTTAAAATAATTATCTAAAATATAATTATCATTCATAAAAACATCTGCAGATTTATCAGTTATAGAAAAGCTTATTTTATTACTTAATTTTTTTTGTAAAAAAATCTTTTTTGAATATTTGTCATCAATTGAAATTAAATTATATCCATTTTTTGAAATAATATTTTTCTTTTGTTTAACATAATCAGAAATATTATTATATCGATCTAAATGATCGTTTGATAAATTTGTTATAATTGATATTTTTGAATTTATTTTATTTATTGTTTCCAATTGAAAAGAACTAAGCTCAATTACATGATAATTAAAATTTTTATTATAGAGAAATGCATTGCATAAAGGCTCTCCAATATTACCTCCAACAAAAGTCTTAATTTTACTTTTTTTTAGAATATCTCCAATTAATTTAGTGGTTGTTGATTTTCCATTTGTTCCAGTTATTGCAATAATTTTTTCATTTTTAATATTTTTAAGATATAAGTTTAAATCTCTATTTAATTTTATTGATAATTTTTTGTTTTTAAATTTATTTTGCCTAATTGATATACCGGGAGACACAAATATTTTTTTAAAATTATCAATTTTATCATGCTGAGGTTTAAAAAATAATGTACTATTGAAATTATTTTTTATTTTATTTAAAGCTTTTTTGTTGTCATCCCAAATTTTAAAATTTTTATTTTGTTTTTGTAACAATTTTGCTATTGATAATCCTGATTTCTGTAATCCATAAACTAAATACATATTATCTTATTCTTAAAGTTGCTAATCCTATTAAGGCTAATACAATTGTAATTATCCAAAAACGAATAACAATAGTAGACTCTGGCCAACCCTTTTTTTCGAAATGATGGTGTAAAGGAGCCATTAGAAAGACTCTTTTTCCAGTAATTTTAAAAATTAATACTTGTATTATAACTGATAAAGTCTCTAAAACAAAAAGGCCTCCAATTATTGCTAATAATATTTCTTGTTTACACATTATAGCTATAGTTCCTAAGGATCCTCCAAGTGCTAAAGATCCTGTATCGCCCATGAAAACTTTTGCTGGCGGTGCGTTAAACCATAAAAATCCTAATGCAGCTCCTATCAAAGATCCACAAAAAACAGATAGTTCTCCAGTTCCAGGAATATATTGAATAAGTAAATAATTAGAAAAAACTATATTACCACATATATATGTAATGAATGCGAATGACATCGCTACAATCATTACAGGAACAATAGCAAGTCCATCTAATCCATCCGTAAGGTTTACTGCATTAGCTGAACCAATTATAATAAATAGAGATATCAAATAGTAAAAAATTCCAAAATCAATTATTAAATTTTTAAAAAAAGGGAAAGACATAGAATTACTAATATTTGAACTTAGATTATTAATAATCATATATGTTATCAATAAACCAAATATTGTTTGAAAAATTATTCTAAGTTTAGAAGATATTCCAAAACTTGAGTTTGACTTAATTTTTTTATAGTCATCTATGAATCCAATAAAGCCAAATATTAAAATTGTTATCATTGAAATCCATATGAATTTATTTTCTAAATCTGCCCACAATATAGTTGAAACTAGAACACTTAATATAATCAGCAAACCACCCATTGTTGGTGTACCTTTTTTAGCTAGTATATGAGACTCTGGACCATCTTTACGAATTGGTTGTCCTGTTGGTTGAATGTTTGAAAGTTTATTAATTATATAATTTCCAAAAATAAGTGAAAAAAACAAACCTGTAAGTATGGATGCACCGGCTCTAAAAGTTATATAACTAAAAATATTCAGAAAACTAAATATTGATTGATATTCAAAAGCTAAATATTTAATCAAACCTCAATACCTTTTTTTAATAATTTTTTAGTAAATTTATTTATTTCTGTTACATTTGAACATTTAATTAAAATAATGTCATTATTATGAACAAATTTTTTTAAAAAAATCATAATTTCATTTTTACTTTCAAAATAAATAAATTTATTTCTTGGATTGTTTAATTTTTTTATAGATCTTTTATAGAATTTGCCACACAAAATAACAAATTTGAAACTGTAATTATCAATGTAATTTAATAATCCAAGATGCAACTCATCAGATTTAGATCCTAATTCATTCATATTTCCCAATATAATAATTTTTTTTGAATATAATTTTTTCATATTTTCTAAGTAATCAATACTTTGAAACATAGTTTCTGGATTGGCATTATAAGACTCATCTATAATTTTTACTTTTTTTGTACCCAAAGAAATATTATGTATAAGGCCTCGACCATCAACAGGTTTAAGGCTTTTATAGTTTTTTGTAATAATATTAACTTTAAGATCATTTTCGACAAAAAATGCATAACAAAACAATAAATTGTTCAATCTAAAGCTCAATTGTAAAGCTGTATTTAAAATAATATCTTTTTTATTAATCGATAAAGTAGCACTATAATTTTTTTTATCGAAACCTATTTTTTTAATAAAATAATTATTAGATAGATTATTTATAAAAATTAATTTTATTTTTTTTTCTTTTTTTGCTCTTTTTAATATTATATTTTCAGAATTTGTATTTATATTTAAATATAATTTTTTTCTTTTACTATTATATTTTGAATTAAAAATATCTGATTTCTCTTTTGCAATATTATTTTTTGTTTTAAAATTTTTAAGGTGTGTAGACTGAATATTAGTTATAAATATTTGTGTCGGCTTTACTAAATTTGTAAGATCTTTTATTTCTCCAAAATTATTAGTTCCAATCTCAAAAATAGAAAAAGATGAATTTAAATTTAAATTTAATAAAGATATTAGAACTCCTAATTCGTTGTTAAAGCTTTTTTGTGAATATGAAATAATATGTTCTTTTTTTAAAAAAAAAGCTAGAGTCTCTTTTAGTGTTGTTTTTCCAGCACTACCAGTTATACCAACAACCTGACCTTGATATAATTTTCTCTTTTTTTTGGCTAATTCAGTTAAATAATCAAATATATTTTTAACATATATAATTTTTTTATTTTCTTTATAATTTTTATTATCAGTTAAACAATATTTTGCCCCTTTTCTTATTGATGAATTAATAAACTTATTTCCATGAAAATTTTTTCCTTTAAGCGCAAGAAAAACATCACCTCTTTTAATATTTTTATCTGTAATTTTTATTTTATCTTTTCTATTTATTATATAATCTTCAAATTTTGATTTAATATTCATGATGTTATTAAACTTTTAACAATTTTAAAGTCATCAAACTTATATTTTTTATTTTTTATTAATTGAAATTTTTCATGTCCTTTCCCAGCTATAATTAAAATCTCATATTTATTTAATTCTTTAATTGCAGTTTTAATTGCTGTTTTTCTATTTGCAATTTCAATAGCACTTGGACAATATTTAATTATGTTTTTTCTAATAACATTGGGATTTTCATTTCGTGGATTATCATCAGTAACATAGACTTTACTTGAATATCTGTTTGCTATTTTTCCCATGGTTTTTCTTTTATTTTTATCTCTATCACCCCCACATCCAAATATTAATTTTGGTTTTAAAGTTTTTGAACTAAATGATTTTAGGGTTCTCATTAATGCATCAGGTGTATGTGCATAATCTATAATTATCTTTGATTTTTTTTTATTATAATTAACAATTTGAAAACGTCCAGGTGGTTTACTTAGAAAAGAAAGTGAATTAATTATTTTTTTTTCATTAATTTTTAATACTAAAC
>MDSW01165346.1_pt1 | contig 12522 bp, 9 predicted proteins | sample 811171 | NCBI WGS metagenome assembly MDSW01 (sample SAMN05326641, study PRJNA326480) | marine metagenome | isolation source: seawater | place: Atlantic Ocean: North West | collected 2012
ATGCCAATGATTTGCTCGCGGTGATGCACGCCTGGGAAAGCGCCGATCCCGGCGACAACGCCTTGGAAGCGATCCGCGCGCGCACCCTGATCATGCCGTCGCGGACCGATCTGTACTTCACCGTCGAGGACGCCCGCCAAGAGGCGTCGCTGATCGCCGGCGCCCGGGTTGAGGTGCTCGACTCCGACTACGGGCACGCCGCCGGCGCCCCCGGCCGCGAGCCGGTGGCCATGGCGCAGTGGTGGCGCGCCATGGCGGGCCTGCTTGCTGCTCCCTGAGCTGCTAATATTCAGCCATTAAATGACGTGGAAGGCCGGAGCCATGACAGCGAGGACCGAGATACGAAACTCCAAGAGTAAAAGCCGGGCGCTTAAGGGGACCCGCCTTGAGCTGACGCTGGCGGCGGAGCAGGTGTTCGCGGTAAAGGGTTTGCAAGGCGCCACGTTGCGTGAGATTCGTGAGCAGGCCGGGCAGAGAAACGAGTCCGTCATCCACTATCATTTCGGTTCCCGCGAGGCGATCGTGGAGTCGGTGTTGCAACTGCGCTCCGCGCCAGTGGACGCACGCCGAACCGAAATGCTTGATCAGGCACTGGCGGCAAGCAACGGCATGCCGTTGAGCACTGAGCAGATATCCCGTTGTTGTCTCATGCCGCTGGCCGAGTTGCTTCTCGACGGCTCTTCCCCAGGTCATTACATGCGCTTTTTGATACAGCTACGCGTGGACCGTGCTGTCTGGCGCCAGTTTCGTGGTCTTTACGGGTTGGGGCTGGAGGCTTGTCTTGCCGCCCTGCGCGACTGTAAACCCTACATGCCCGTGCAGATTGTCGATCAACGCTTTATAAGCGTCATGGATATGCAGGTTAATGGCCTGGCCGCGCTGGAGCAGATTCAGCACGCTCAAGGTTCCGCGTTCCGCTACGACGACGCGCGTGTGCGTATTGAAGATTTGATCGCCACCGGGGCGGCGATGTTTGATGCCCCGTTGTCGCCGGCCGTTGTGGCGGCGCTGGATAAGAGCACGGAACAGGTTCGCAAGGACGAAGGCAGAGGTTGAATGGTTACCGCGCAGCAACTGCAGCAACAATGGGCCGACATGGACGCGTCGCGGGCCCGGCGCATACAGCGGGACACCGCGACGCAGGTCAGGCTGAGCGACGATTTGCCGCCGGTGCGCACGGTTGCCGGCGTCGATGTGGGGTTCGAGAACGCCGACACCGCCCGTGCCGCCATTGTGGTGCTGGATTACCGCACCCTGGAGCCGCTTGATTACGCCCTGGCGCGACTTCCGGTGGCCTTTCCGTATGTGCCCGGGCTGCTGTCGTTCCGCGAATGTCCGGTGATCCTGCGCGCGCTGGAACAGCTTCGGGTGGCGCCGGATGTGCTGCTGTGCGATGGCCACGGCATCGCCCACCCGCGCCGGCTGGGTATCGCCGCGCATCTTGGTGTGCTGACCGGGCTGCCCGCGGTGGGGGTCGCCAAGAAGCGGCTCACCGGCCGCCACGGCGAGGTGCCGGAGGGGCGCGGTGAATGGACACCGTTGCTGGACCGTGCCGGCGACACCCTGGGTGCCGTCCTGCGCACCCGTGTCGGCACCCGGCCGCTGATCGTGTCCCCGGGCCACCGCACTGATCTGGCCACGGCGCTGGAACTGGTGATGGCCTGCACCACCCGTTATCGGCTTCCCGAGACCACCCGCTGGGCGGACGGGCTGGCGTCCAACCGCGGCCAACGATGGCTCGCCCGCCTGGATGCGCTGCGCTAATCTGGATCGACAACATCGATAACAACCAGGGAGAGCGTACATGGATCATCTCAGAACACACCGCTGGCTGTCGCTGAGCGCGTTGCTGCTGGGCGCCGCCGCCTGCAGCACCACGCCACCGCCGCCGCCGCAAGCGGAATACGGTGAACCAGCCGTCGTCGAGGGGCCGTTGCCCTACCTGGGCGTGCACGGCCTGGGCATCGACCCGCGGGGCCGGCTGCTGGCCGGCAGCGTGGTGGGGCAGTCCTTGTCCCTGGTGGACCGGGAGAGCGGCGCGGTCCGCCCGTTCGTGGGGCCGCCGGCGGGCATGGCCGATGACGTGGCGTTCGGGCCGGACGGCGAGGTCGCCTGGACCGCCTATCTGGTCGGCGAGCTGCGCATCCGTAACGCGGCCGGTGAGATTCGTACCGTGGCCAGTGGCCTGCCCGGCCTGAATTCCCTCGCCTATACCGAGGACGGTCGTCTGTTCGCCACCCAGGTGTTCATGGGCGACGCGCTTTACGAAATCGACCGCAGCGGTGAACAGCCGCCGCGCAAGATCATCGAAGGCATGGGCGGCCTCAATGGCTTCGAGTTCGGCCCCGACGGCCACCTGTACGGCCCGCTCTGGTTCAAGGGCGAGGTGGTGCGCGTCAATGTGGAGAGCGGCGAGATGGAAACCGTCGCCGACGGCTTCCGGATACCGGCGGCGGTGAACTTCGACGGCCAGGGGCGCCTGTATGTGGTCGACAGCGCCACCGGCGAACTGCTGCGCCTGCAACCGGGTACCGCTGAAAAGGTCCGGGTGGCCAGGCTCAAGCCGTCGCTGGACAACCTCGCGATCGATAAGCAGGCCGGCCTGCTTTATGTCTCCAACATGGCCGATAACAGCATCCAGGAAGTGGATCTGGCCGACGGCCGGGTTCGCGACCTGGTGCGCACCCGTCTGGCCGCGCCCTCCGGGCTGGCGATGGTCGGCGACCAGCTGCATATCGCCGACACCTTCGCCTACCGGGTGATGGACACCGGCAGCGGCGACATCCGCGAAGTGGGCCGCATGTGGGCGTCCCATCTGGAGTACCCGCTCAACGCCTGGGCGGACGAGCACGTGGTGGTGCTGACCAGCTGGGCCACCGGCACGGTGCAGGTGTTCGACCGCGCCAGCGGTGAAATGACCCACGGTTTCCACGACTTCCAGGCGCCCCACGACGCCGTGCAGCTGGCCGATGGCAGCCTGCTGGTGGCGGAGCTGGCCACCGGCCGTCTGCTGCGTGTCAGCGGTGAGCAGGGCGAGCAGCGGGAAGCGGTGGTGGTGGCGCTGGCCGGTCCGGCGGGCATGGCGTTCAACGCGGACCGCTCAACCCTGTTCGTGACCACGGCGGGCGGTTCGGTGTGGGCGGTGAACCCGGCGGACTGGTCCAAGCGGCGGGTCCGTGACGGCCTGGCGATGCCGGAAGGCATCAGCGTCAGCGCGGCCGGTAAGCTGCTGGTGATGGAAGTGGGCAAGCAGCGCCTGCTGGAGATTGATCCGGTGGACGGCGCCACCCGCACGCTGGCCGAGGACCTGCCGGTGGGGCTGCCGGCGCTGGAGGGGCTGCCGCCCACCGGGGTGTTCAACGACGTGGTGGAAGCGGCCAACGGGGATCTGTTCTTCACCGCCGACCGCGACGCCGGGCTGTACCGCCTGCCCCGGCGCTGACCTTCGTGCCTGCTACTGCCCGGCGGGCAGCGTGATCCAATGACGGTCGTCCGGCGTCTGGCCGGACACCGTCTTCACCACCGCCAGGTAATCGCCGACGAACTCCACGATTTCCACCTTGCCCACGCTTTGTCCGGGGCGGAACGCCACCACCTGACCGGAGGGCGCACGTACCGCCTTGCCCGGCTCCCGCACGTCCAGCCGCTGGCCCTGATTCAGACCGTTAACGCGGCTGGCACTGATATACAGGCCGCCGTCCTCGCCCTGGAAGACGCGGCTGGACCAGGGGGCCATGGCCACGCGCCGGTTGATCTCGTCCATGAGCGCGTCGGCACCGGCTTCACTGTTGGCGAAGCGGTCGATGCGGTAGTGGGCATTGAGGCTGGTGTCGTGCAGCTCGGCGCTGAGGCCGTCGCCTTCCTGTGCCGGCATGATTTCCACCAGCAGGCGCACGCCTGGGTAAGCCGCCAGGCTGGCCAGGCAAGCGTCGCTGGCAGTCGCCTGGTTTTGGCAAGCGTCCGCAGTGTTGATGGTCTCCGCTACCAGCCCGCCGGGAAGTGGGCGCAGACCTTGTCCCTGGCCGTCGCTGTAGAGCGTTTCGACCAACGCCCGACCGTCCTGTATGGAAGGGGCAAGGACCAGGCCGATGTTCGTCAGAGGGTCGTCGCCACTGACCGTATCTGGGCGTTCTGTCTGGCTTGAGCCGGCATTGGTGCGGCTCTCCCAGAACGGGGTTTGCCAATCGGACTGTTCACGATCCAGTGCCAGTTCAGAGTCGGTAAGTGCGAGGGTCTCTTCCTGAGTGATGTCGGTGGCGCAGGCGCTTAGCACCGCCAGCGTCAAAATCAGGGCGGAGCCCCTGCAAACGGATAAAGTCATGGTGTTCACTTCCGGGCATTTGTGATCAGGGCTGAAATTAAAAAGCCGGAGAGGCAAGGCCCCTCCGGCTTTTCATGGTACTACAGTGGACCAGGCGTTGATTAGAAATCCACCGCGATGTTCAGGCTGGCGGCCTGGACATCATCATCCGCGATACTTGCCTGGGGATCGCCCGGGCCGGAGAAGCCGCCGATGAGGCCATTGCCGGTCAAGGCAACCGCCTGATTCTCTTCCATGACACCATAGGTGAACCAGGTGCGCAGGGACTTGTTCACCTGGTAGCTCAACTCCAGATCATAGAACATGGAATCGTCAGTGCCGAGGGCTGGATGATCCACGTCCAGTTGACCGACGGCACCGGTAATGGAGAACTTCGGAGTCAGGTTGAAGGTCGCTTTGCCAGCGATGATCTGTTGGTCTAAGTCTTCCACGCCAAAGGTCTGCCCGATGCTGTAGACGCTGGTCGGGCTGTTGGTGGATTCAGGATTGCTATTGATCAGGCTGGAATAGGTATCAAACCCGGTGGAGACCAGGCCGCCGTCTTGGGCGCCAGCGTACTGCAACCCCCAGTCCATCAAGCCCAAGCTGCCTTCCAGTCGCACGAACTGGGACATGGAATCTTCGGTGAAGTACTGGCCATTGCTTGGGTCTGCGGTTTGCAGCTCGCCGTCCATGAACAGGTTAAAGCCCACAGTCATCTTGGCCAGTTCACCGACATCGCCAGCTACGTAACCGGATACCGCGTTGACGCCTTGCAGGGCGTATTCATTGCCGCCGGTCACGCCGGAATCGTTCTTGCCGTAATGGAGAAGCAGCAAGCTGGTATCGAGGCCGGCTACCTTGGCCACGGCGGCTAACCCGTACTGATCGCCATTATCGTTATTGTCGAAAGTTGCGCCGTTGTGGGCATCTTTACGACGGTCATAAAGAGCGAGAACCTGAAAATCCTTGCTGAAAGGCTGAATCATCAGCAGGCGGTCACGGCGATCGTCACACACCAGAAAGCAACTGTTGTAGCTGGTAGCCTGACGGCCGACCCGGAAAACGGTGTGGCCCACCGGAATCTGCAAATAACCCAGATCCAGACGAACGTTGTCACCGTTGTTGGAGGTGTTGAAACCCTGGGGGCCAGTGGTTTCATAGTTGCGAGCGTCGCCAGACCACCGGTCCCCGGCCACCTCCAGGCTGGTGTGTAGGGAAATGCCGGTGTCTTCGTCAAGGAAGTCGGTCTTGACACGAATCAAATGCGCCATGCCGTTGTCGCTATCACCGGTAGCGCCGCCAAGTTCGAAAGCTTCGGATTCTACTTGGAAACCGGTGGCGCGGTATTCAACGCCGAAGTCGGTTTTCAGTGCCTGGGCAGCGGGGGACAGCGCGGTGGTGGCGCCGAATACGGAGGCCAGGCCGATTGCTTTGGTCAGTGAAGAGATGCGGAGTTTGCGGTCGGCACTGCTGTTCAGCGCCCCCTGAGCTTTATTGGTCCACTTAAGTGCCATTGTTTTTGTCCTGTTTTCTTCGAAGTTTATTGGTATTTGAGGGCTTATCCGGTTATCCAGCGCCGGCCTCGAAACCCTCTTATATGCCCTTCCCAGGGCATCGTCTCCCGAGCGGACACCTTTACGAAGAAAGAGTCCACTAGACTTTCGGCGAATACCTGAAAAATCAGCTGTTCACCCGGTTGTCACGAACTATCTTAGAACCCCTCTTGTCACAGACGCAATACTGTAAAACGCCAAAATACCCTTTGGTATGTGGTTTATTTTCAGAGCCGGAGGACAAATCCGGACGGCAATGTGAACACTGGTAAATTAAAGGACGGGCCGCCCTGACTTTTTAATGTAAACAAAAATACCGGTCGGTATGTACGGGGTGTTCCGGGCGCCTGAATCTTTAATAGTAGCGGGATCCGCGTTTTCGAAAAATGGAACAGGTCACAGCCCGCTGTTCCATTTTCCAGAAAAGGAACAAGTGTTCACTAATATCGAAGGGGGTTGGCCGGGGGCGGACACACTTTCTCTGGCAAGTCGAAAGTGTTGCAAGATATGTCCCTGCGCGCCGCCCCGGCCGGGTGCCGCCTTACTCGAAAGGCGGCTCGCCCTGCCAGTCGAAGAAATCGGGCAGGTCCTCGGACACCTTGTCGGGGAAGACGGCGGCTCTTTTCTGCAGAAACGACTCCACGCCTTCGCGCACATCGGCGGATCCACCCCGTGACTTCATCGCCCGGCTGTCGAGTTTGTGCGCTTCCATGGGGTGCTCGGCACCGGCCATGCGCCAGATCATCTGACGGATCATCGCCACCGACACCGGCGCGGTCTGGTCGGCGAACTCCTTCGCTAGTGCCAGCGCCGCCGGGTAGAGTTCGTCCGGTGCGTGCACCGAGCGCACCAGCCCACGCTCCTTGGCTTCCGCCGCGCTGAACACGCGCCCGGAGAAGCACCACTCCAGCGCCGAGGAGATGCCCACCACCCGGCTCAGAAACCAGGACGACGCCGCTTCATTGACGATGCCCCGGCGCGAGAACACAAAGCCGAACTTGGCGTTCTCGGAAGCCATGCGCACGTCCATGGGCAACTGCATGGTGACGCCGACGCCCACGGCGGCGCCGTTGATCGCGCCGATCACCGGCTTGAGGCTGCGGTGGATGCGCAGGGCCACCTGGCCGCCGCCGTCGCGGTGGGCGTCGTCCGGGTTGGCCCCTTCGCCGCCGCGCTTCTTGTAGTCGAAGGTGTCGCCGCCGGAGGACAGGTCGGCGCCGGCGCAGAAGGCGCGGCCGTTGCCGGTGACGATCACCGCGCGCACCGCGTCGTCGGAATCGGTGTAATCAAAGGCGGCGAGCAGCTCGTCCTTCATTTCCCGGGTAAAGGCGTTCATGCGATCCGGGCGGTTCAGATAGATGGTGGCGATGCCGTCATCGACGGTGATCTCCAGAGTGTTAAAAGAAGGCGTTTCCATGGTCTCTCCCGATGTTATTGAGTGTCTGATTATTCATGGTGACTGATGCAGGGACTTGCCGGGGGGGCGGTCAGTCGCCGGCCTCGCCCACGGTGATGATCTTCAGGGTGTTGGTGCCGCCGCCCACGCGCACGGCGTCGCCCTTGGTGAGAATCAAGCGATCGCCGTCTTCCACCAGCCCCAACCGCTGAAGCTGGTCGGCCGCTTCCCGGTTGACCTGACCGGGGTCGCTGGCCATTTCGAAGTGCTGCGGCTCCACGCCCCGGTAGATCGCCACGCGGCGGCGGGTGCGCGGGTCCGGGGTAAAGGCGAAGATCGGCATGCCGGAGCGCACCCGCGACATCAGCCTCGGCGTAGTGCCGGTTTCGGTCATGGCGATGATCGCCTTTACCCCGCTCAGGTGGTTCGCCACGTGCATGGCGGCACGGGCGATGGCCTCGTCGTTGTGGCTCATGCCCTGTTCCGGGCGGTCCTCGCTGGGCCGGCTCTGATAGGTGCGCTCGGCGCCGCGGATAATGCGGTCCATGGCCTGCACCGTGGCCACCGGGTAGTCGCCGACCGCGGTTTCCGCCGACAGCATCACCGCGTCGGTGCCGTCGAGCACGGCGTTGGCCACGTCGGAGACTTCCGCGCGGGTGGGCTGGGGGCTGTGGATCATGGATTCCATCATCTGCGTGGCGGTGATCACGAACCGGTCCAGGGCGCGGGCGCGACGGATGATGTGCTTCTGTACGCCCACCAGCTCGGCGTCGCCGATTTCCACCGCCAGGTCGCCGCGCGCCACCATCACGCCGTCGGCGGCGAGGATGATGTCGTCCAGCACCGCCGGGTCGGCGACCGCTTCCGCCCGCTCGATCTTGGCGACCATGTCGCCATGACCGCCGGCTTCGCGATACAGGGCGCGGGCCTGATGGATGTCGTCGGCGTGGCGGGGGAACGACAGCGCCAGGAAATCCACTTCCAGGGAGGCCGCCAGCTTGATGTCCTCGCGGTCCTTGTCGGTGAGGGCCTGGGCGTTGAGTCCGCCGCCCTGGCGATTAATGCCTTTATTGTTGGACAGCTCGCCACCCACCAGCACCCGGCACTCGACGCGGCTGCCGGCGACGTTCTCGACGCTCAAGGCGAGCAGGCCGTCGTTCAGCAGCAGGGTGTCGCCGGCCCGGCAGTCGTCGGCGAGCCCGGCGTAGTCGGTGCCCACCTGGCCGCTGTCGCCGGCGTCCTTGTCCAGGGCGGTGTCGATGGTGAAGGGCTGCCCGGGTTCCAACATCACCGGACCGTCGCGAAACCGGGCGATGCGAATCTTGGGGCCCTGCAGATCGGCGAGGATCGCCACATTGCGGGCCTGCGCGTCGGCCTGTTCGCGGACGCGGGCGGCGACGGCGCGATGATCGTCGGCGCTGCCGTGGGAGAAATTAAGGCGGAAGACGTTGACGCCGGCGTCGATCAGTCGGGCCAGGAGGCCGGCGTCGGAGGAGGCCGGGCCGAGGGTGGCGACGATTTTGGTGCGTCGGAACATGGGGCTGCCTTTTGCTGGGATCGGGTCAGGTGGGTTTCATTGTTGCAGATATTGAGGATCAGGTGAGGGGGCGGAGTGTTTGCGGATGTGTTTTGGGGCGTTGGTGCCGCGTATCGGAGAGGATTGATCGAAACGGCTTTTGGCCGTTTCGACCCCTGCGGGGCTTCGCGGCCTTTGGCCGCTCGTCGCCAACTCGCTTGTAAAGCGAGTTGGTCGAACCTGGAGAGGTGCGAATGCCATCTCCGGGCATCGCAAATAAAAAGGCCCACCCCCTGGCGGGGGTGGGCCTTTTTATTTGGCACGCCCGAGAGGATTCGAACCTCTGACCTTTGCCTCCGGAGGGCAACGCTCTATCCAGCTGAGCTACGGGCGCAAAACTTGTTGTCACAAAACCTGTCCGGCGGCGCCTTTAGTGGGCGGGGTGCCGATTCAGGACGCGCATGATAGCCGTTTGGGTGGGCGGCGTCCATGCTCCGCGCGGCCTTCGGCCCGGTGGGCCTGACCCTGTCAGCTGCGTATAATGCCGCCGCCGCTTCGTTCCGGTCGGGCGGCTGATGGTCCTGTCTCTTACGGGTTTCCGGCAGGTCCGTCCGCTACACGAGCCCGTTTTTCCCGGGAGTTCGAGACATGAATCCATATTGGTGGGTTTTGCTGGCGGCGGTGGTGGTGGAAATCGCCTGGGCGATGAGCCTGAAGTGGATACAGATGCAGCCGGGGGTGGCGTCGATCAGCACGTCGCTGGTGCTCACGGCGCTCAATATGCTGGCGCTGTCGTTCGCCATGCGGGGCATCCCGGTGGGCACCGCCTACGCGGTCTGGACCGGGCTCGGGGCGGTCGGCATTACCCTGCTGGGGGTGGTGTTTTTCCAGGATCCGCTGGGTACCGCGCGGTTGGGCTTTCTGGCTCTGATCATCGTCGGCGTGGTGGGGTTGAAGCTTTCCACGCAGGGCGGTTGACGGCGCCGCGCCGCCGGGCATTTTACAATCTTTTCCCGCGATCCGATGATGGATTGGGTACGCTTCAGCGGTATTGGATGGAGTAGAAACGGTGCGCATTGCTTATTTAGAAGACGATCACGCCCAGGCCGAGCTGGTCACTCACTGGCTACGCGAGGCGGGGCACACTTGCATGCATCTCTCCAGCGGACGGGAGTTCATGAGTCTGCTGCGCAGAGACACCTTCGATTTACTGGTGCTTGACTGGGAAGTCCCCGACATGAGCGGTTACGCGGTGCTCGGGGAGGTGCGGGCCAGCGGCAATAAAACGCCGGTGCTGTTCGCCACCCAGCGTGATGATGAGTCGTCGATTGTCGGCGCACTCAGTCAGGGTGCCGATGACTATATGGTTAAGCCTGTGAAACAAGCGGAATTGCTGGCCCGTCTCAACGCGCTCGGGCGCCGGGCGGGCGTCGCTGACATGGATGATCAAGGAATGATGACCGTGGGACCCTGGACGATCGATCGTGGTCGCCGCCAGATTACCCTGGACGATGAGCCGGTCAAGCTCACCGACAAGGATTACGAGCTCGCTTGCTATCTGTTTCAGAACGTCGGCAAGCTGATGTCCCGTGCCCACCTGCTGGAGAAAGTCTGGGGCATCATGACCCCGATCGAATCCCGCACCGTGGACGTGCACATCAGCCGCATTCGTCGTAGTTTGCAGATCCGCCCCGAGCGGGGCTACCGCATCAAGACGGTCTACCAGCACGGTTACCGCCTGGAACCGATCGACGATTGACCCGCCGGCGACCGGTTCGCTGTCGTTCCCCACTACCGTCGACTCCCCCGCGCCTCGGGACAGCGGTGCCCTGCCCGTGGCGCCGCGCCTGCGGCCCGAAAGGCGCTTTTCGGCAAAATCCCTGTTCCGGCCGTAAACGCCCGGTGGTACCGTTACGCTACGTTGGACCGGCCACGGTGGTCCTGGGCACCGTGGCGGCCGAACTACTACTGACGTTATAGGATTTCATGGCGAAACTCGGCTCCGAGCAACGACGCTACCTGGTGGAACACCTGTCCGTGCTTCTGGTGGTCGCCGGGCTCTGCGTATTGCTCTCGATCAGCGGTGGCTTGTCGTTCTTCAACCGCTACGTCTACGACAGCCTCATGCAGTGGCTGCCCATGGAGCCGTCCGGCGACGTGCTGATCGTCGGCATCGATGAATACAGCCTTCGCGAGGTGGGCCGCTGGCCGTGGGACCGGCGCATCCATGCGCAGGTCATCAACCAGCTGGAAGAGCAGGGCGCCCGCGCGGTGCTGATGGATCTGATTCTGTCGGAGCCGGATCGCAGCCGGCCCGAGTCCGACCAGGCGCTGGCGGAGGCGATCCGCGCCGCCGGACACGTCTATTTGCCGGTGCACGTGGAGCAACTGCGCTCCGGCGGCCAGTTGATCGAGGTGCTGCCCCACGCCGAGTTCGCCCGCGCCGCCAAGGGGCTGGGCCATGTGGACCTGGAGCTGGACGGCGACGGTGTGGCCCGCTCGGTGTTCATGCGCTCGGGCATCGGCCAGCCCTGGTGGCCGCACATTACCCAGGCCTTGCTGGAAGGCGAGGGCCTGATCTCCACGGATCTCTACCCGGCGGGGGACGAAGGCGCTTTCGCCGGTCTCGCCAATGTGCGCAAGTACCCCCGCTACATTCCGTTCGCCGGCGGCGCCGGCACCTACCCCCAGGTGTCGGCGGTGGACCTGCTTGAAGGCCGGGTGCCCGACCAGTTGGTGAAGGACCAGTTCGTGTTCATCGGCGCCACCGCCGCGGGGCTCGGCGACATGCTGCCGACCCCCATGGCCGGCCAGGGCGAGCTGATGGCGGGCGTGGAAATCAACGCCAATATCTTCGATGCGCTGCGCCGTCATCAGCTGATCGAGCGGCTGGACACGGTGCCGGCCCTGTTCGTCAGCCTGTTGCTGGCGCTGCTGGCGCCGTTCCTGCTGCCCTTCGTGCTGCCGCGCTGGAGCATCCCCCTGGTGATGGCCTCTCTGGCCTTGACCGTGGCGGTCTGCTACGGCCTGCTGGCGCTGTTCAATCTCTGGTTTCCGCCGGCGGCGGCGCTGCTTTCGGCCATTGTCGCCTATCCGCTGTGGACCTGGCGGCGTCTGGAATACTCCATGGCCTACATGCGCAACGCCCTGGCGCGGCTGGCCGAGTACAGCGACCTCAACCGCCGTTTGACCGAGCCGGCACCGATGTCGCGCATGCTGAGAATGCTCGACCAGGTGCTGCCGGTGCGCGCCTGGCGCCTGCAGACCCAGGGCGGCGCCCCGGTCTCCGGCGGCGAGGCGCTGGCGCCGGTGGACTGGCGCGGCCAGCTGGCGCGCCGCTACCCGTTCCGCCACGAGGGCAAGCGTTACGAGCTGTGGGTGGCCTGGCGCCAGGGGCTCGACGCGGACACCTATGACTACTGGATCCGCGCCATGCTGGCCCGCACCGAGGCGCGCCGCCCCAGCGGCGGGCCCCGCTACGAGGTGATCGAAAAGCACATCGAACGGCTGCGCTCCGAAGAGCAGCGCCAGCAGGCGCTGACCCGCTTTTTCCAGGTCGGTCTGGCGCAGATGAGCGAGGGCGTGCTGATCTGTGACGCCTGCGGCGGCGTGGTCTTCATCAACCCCCAGGCGGCCTACCTGCTCAGCCTGGAAGGCGTCGGCCAGGACACCCTGGGGCTGGCGGATATCGGCCGCGAACTGGAATTCCACGGCGACCGCGACTGGATGGGGCTGCTGCAGGAGGTGCTCGCCG